>ERZ772786.1-NODE-1-length-181638-cov-5.442756_pt1 | contig 181638 bp, 168 predicted proteins | sample MGYA00511473_ERZ772786 | MGnify/ENA primary metagenome ERZ772786 (study PRJEB29015, sample SAMEA2738025) | human oral metagenome | biome: human oral; feature: human-associated habitat; material: saliva | place: China | collected 2252 ...
CTCTGTTTACCTTTATGTGGGATAAGATAAAAACCGTTCGGATGAACGGTTTTTTTATTTATAAATACCAGCTATAACATACCCTTCCAGCCTTTTTTGTAAAATCTCCGATTCTTCCACATAAATTTTTGTTTGGATTGTTTTTTTCAAATTTGAATAGTGAAGAATCACTTGATGAGAGCCCGGAAATTCACGCAAAATTTGTGAAATTTTTTGATTATACTTCTCATCTCTTAAATTTAGCCAAAGTTTTCTATCCGTTTCCAAAGCTGGGCTTATTCGGTCAGCAACCAGCTGTAATTCATCATTACGTTCTGTTACTTTTCCACTGATGAGATAAAATTTTCCTTGTTCAAGCTCGCTTGAAAATTGACGATAAATCTCTGGAAAAAGGGTCACATCAAAATTTTCACGACTATCAGATACTGTTAAGAAGGCCATTGTTTGCCCCGTCTTTGTCCGATGCGTTCTAATGTAATTGATTTCAACCAAGATAGTCATTCGTCTATTTTTCACAAGTTGAGCAAGAGGTGTAAAATTACCTTCAAATCTGCGAGCTAGATTTTGCAAAGGATGTGGTGTTACCCCAATTCCTAATAAATTTTTTTCAAAATCGTATTTTTCAGTTTCTGAATAATCTTCTGCCTCATGATAGGCAAAGCCCCCACCAGAACTTGCCATAAAAATATCATCACTATAATAGTTTAATAAATTAGCATGGTCAGCCAAATTATAAGCTAATTTCCCTCGATTTGAATCTGCATAATCAAAGGCTCCAATCTGAATCAAAGGGAGAATGTTTTCTTTTTTATGAAAATTATTAGGTAGTTTTTCGACAAAGTCTGCTAAATCTTTGTAGGGTTGATTTTCAACAATCCATTTTGCTAAATCACGAGAAATTCCTTGAACGTGAGCCAATCCTAAACGAATCTTTTTATTTTTTACAAAATCGCCAATTTTCATCAGATTGATGCTTGGTTTTTCTATTTCAAACCCATTTTCTAACGCATCTAAAATCATTACTTCACGTTTGCGATCACGTAATTGAATTTCATAAAATTCATCAGGAAAATGTGCCTTAAAATAAGCAATTTGAAAAGCAAGTGCCCCATAAGCAAAACCGTGTGAACGGTTAAAACCATAATTAGCAAAACGTTCAATTAAGTCATAGATTTCTTCTGCTTTTTCTTTAGAATGGCCATTATGGCTTGCTGAATCTAAGAAATCTTCACGCAATCTTTCTAGCTCAGACCCTTTTTTCTTAGAAATTGCTCGTCTAAGAAGGTCAGCTTTCCCAAGAGAAAACCCTGCAAAAGCTTGAGCCACCTGCATAATTTGCTCCTGATAAATCATAATTCCGTATGTTGGCTTTAAGATTTCACTAATAGAATCATCCACTGTAGGCACAATTTCTTTCCCATGTCGTCGAGCAACAAATTGTGGAATAAACTGTGATGGACCAGGACGGAAAATTGAAGTTGCATCAACAATATCATCAAATTTACTTGGGGCAAGGTTTCTTAAAAAACGTCGCATTTGTGGATTTTCAAACTGAAAAATTCCCATGGTATTTCCAGCCCGAAAAAGGGCCAATGTGTCTTCATCTTCTAAATTTATTTTTAGTGGATCAACATCAATTTTTTGACGTCTTTTCACTAAATCACGTAATCTAGAAATTATTGTTAAATTACGTAATCCCAAAAAGTCAATTTTCAAAAGTCCAATTGCTTCAACATCTGGCGCCTCATATTGCGTTAAAGCCAAATCTTCTGACGGTTTTAATGATACATAATTCACCAAAGATTCTTCAGAAAGAACGACACCTGAAGCGTGTGTTGAAGTCTGACGGGGCATTCCCTCAATTCGTCTTGCAACTTCATAAATTCTTTTCAATTTTCCATTTTTTAACACTTCAGCTTTAAAACGTTGATTATTTTCATATTCATCAGCCAAAGTTCCAAAACGACGCACAAGCATCCGAGTCAAATTGGATAATTCAGCTTCAGTCATTCCAAAAGCTTTACCAACATCTCTAAGCGCCTGTCTTTTACCCAAGGTTGAAAAAGTAACAATTTGTGCGACATGGTCTGAACCATATCTGTTTTTCATATAGGCCAATAATTCAGCACGGCGGTCATCTGGCATGTCAATGTCAATATCGGGCATGGCCACACGTTCTGGATTCAAAAAACGTTCGAAGAAGAGATTATGTTGAACAGGGTCAACTTGTGTAATTCCTAAAACATAGGCAACTAAAGAACCGGCCGCTGAACCACGCCCCATTCCACAATAAATTTCTTGTTCACGAGCATAACGCAACAAATCCGCGACAATCAAGAAATAATCATCAAATCCCATTTGATGAATGACTGACAACTCTTTTTCTAACCGTTCTTGATAAACTGACAAATCTTGCAAATTTGCTGACGAGACTTCTGTCAGTAATTTTTTTTCTTCAAGTCGAGCTGACAAACCTAAAGTCGCTTCTTCTCGTAAATGTTCAACTGCCTGTCTCTTCTTATCGAATCTAGGAAGCTCCAATTTTTCATCGAACTGATAAGCAATCTTTGCTGTTAATGCTGACAGATTTTTCAAAGCCTGTGGAAAATATTTCAGGAAGTAAGTCTCATAAGCTTCTGGTCTTTGAAGAAGTTCATTAGAACTGATTGTTAAACTTTCATCAAAGGAAACTCCATCACGCACCGCATGCAAAATTGCTAAAATTTCATTATCAGAAAAATTCAAATAGCGAATAGCAGGAAAAGGAAGTGTTGGTAAATTAAATTTAGCCCCTTTATCTGTCAGTTGATCAATCCCAATAAAAGCTTCATCAGCTACTGACGAAAGTTCTGTCAGCTCGCTCAAACTTCCGTAAGTTTCAGGAATAATCAAGGCGATTCCTGATAAATGATTTTGAATATCAGAAAATTGACGGCGTCCATAGTTATGAAGCGTCGAAATCCGAAGTAAGTTTTTATAACCTTCAGTATCTTTAGCAATAAAAGAAAAAGCAATTGGTAAACCCCGCCATTCAAAATTTAGCTCAATACTAATAATGGATTGCAAATTAAATTTTTGAGCTTTTCTGACAAAACGAAAAGCTGCATGAAGATTCCCTACATCGCAAATTCCAACCGTTTGATAACCTAAACGGTGAGCCGTTTCCAAATAGTCATCAACTTTAACGACACTATCTAAAAAACTATATTCAGTTTTTGTATTCAAGGGTGCAAACATATTTTCCTCCTTTCTTGCTAAAACGACTGGTATTTCTTAATTAAAAGATATTAATTTTATTATACTATATTTTAGCTTGAACTTGGGATAAGTTTAGACAAACTAAGGACAAAAAAAGCGTCAAATTTCGGTTATTAAACACAAACAAAAGTAATTCAATTTAACTAAAATGATATCAAAAAACAACCTAACAACTGAAAACGTCCAACATTTTTGACATTTTTTAATTTTAAAAACTGCTTTCATTCTTATTTTTAATTCGTTTTTATTACAAAAAGCTAAGATGTTTCATCTATTTATTAATCGTAATAAAAAAATTATAAAAACTAAAAGATTCCTTTAACAACAGCATTTACAGCATATATATTAGCAATTTGACGAGAAGTTTTTTTTGCACTATAATGAGCAAGCCTTGTTTATTTATTACTAATTTTTAATTAAACAATCACTAAAACTAAAAATAGAATGGGAAAGGTGTAATGACAGTGCTAGTATTAGCTGGAACAATCGGAGCAGGAAAAAGCTCTTTAACTGAGATGTTGGCGGAGGAATTGAAAACACAAGCTTTTTATGAGAGTGTTGACGATAATAAAGTTTTGCCATTATTCTATGAGAACCCTCAAAAATATGCCTTCTTATTACAAATATACTTTTTAAATAAGCGATTTGATTCAATCAAAAGAGCCTTGTCTGATAATAATAATGTATTAGACCGCTCGATTTATGAAGATAGTCTGCTTTTTCATTTGAACGCCGATTTAGGACGAGCAGATGAAACGGAAGTCGAGGTTTATGATGACTTACTTAACAATATGTTGGAAGAAATTGATAGTTTATCTTTCAAAAAAAGACCTGATTTACTCATTCATGTCAAAGTTTCTTTTGAGAAAATGCTAGAAAGAATCAAAAAAAGAGGGCGTCAATTTGAACAATTAGAATACGATCCAAGTTTATATGACTACTATAAAGAATTAAATAGCAGATATGATACTTGGTTTGAATCCTTTGATATTTGTCCCAAAATCCAAATTGATGGCGATAAATATGATTTTGTGGAGAATGAACAATCAAAAATTCATGTTTTGCAACAAATCAAAGAAAAATTAAAAGAAATTGAAGGAGAAAATAATTAATGAATGTCACCGTCTTTCTTTCTTCAAGAGATGGAAAAAATCCAATCTATAAAGATACAAGCGAAAAATTAGGAATATTACTTGCAAAATCAGGCCATACCCTCGTCTATGGTGGTTCCGAAGAAGGATGTATGGGAATGGTCTCAGATGCAGTCATTCGTCATCAAGGTAAAGTTATTGCCGTTTATCCTGATGGAATTCTCCCTTTAGAACCACCTCGTCAAAATGCCAGTCAACTTTATTTAACAAGTGGAATGGATGAGCGCAAACGTAAACTCATTGATTTAGGAGAAGCTTTTGTCATTTTAGCTGGTGGATTTGGGACAATGGAAGAAAGTTTTCAACTTTTAACTGAGATGTCTATCAACCAAACCGCTGTCCGCCCAGTCATTTTTGTTGGTCGAAAATTTTATCAACCTCTTTTTGACCTACTGCGCTTGCAACTTAAGGAAGGGATGATTTCTAAAGAAGTCATAGATGCCATTTCTCTTGTTGATACCGCCGAAGAAACTATAGAATTATTAGGAGATTTGAACCTTGAACAAGTTGTTTAATCAAGCGGTTAACGTTTACCTTGCCGCACCATTTTTTAGCGAAAGTCAAATAAAAAAAGTTGAGCTTTTAGAAAATGCACTTTCAAAAAATAAAACAGTAGCGAACTTTTTTAGCCCAATGAGATGTCAACATCCTGAATCTTTACCACAAGAAGTTGAAGCTTTTACCCCTGAATGGGCCAAAGCGACAATGGAAAATGATGTAAATGAGGTAAATAAAGCAGATATCATCGTTGCAATTTTTGATTTCGATCATCAAGATACTGATTCTGGAACAGCTTGGGAGCTTGGCTACGCCATTGCTTTAGAAAAACCAACCTATCTTATTCGTTTTGAAGATACTATTCCAGCAAATATAATGCTCACTGAGCGAAATAGAGCTTTCTTCACCCAGATTGAACAAGTTGAAGAATATGATTTTTTAGAGGCTAAACCAATCCCATATAGTGGAAAATACCAGTAGTAAAGAGATGAGTACCTGCTTATTTTTATCTGCTCCTTTATATATAAAATTTGAAATTTGTCATAATTTGTACTATACTATAGGCGGATAGAAAATAATGGAAAGAAGCGTAAATATGAAACTTATTGTCACACTTTTTTGGTCGCTTGCTCTTGGACAAGTTGTAGGTTATGTTGCAACTGCTCTTGCTGGCGTTCCAGACCCTGAACTTTGGACAACGATTATCTCGCTTATCTTTGGTCTTTTTGTATATCTTTTCCAAGCTGTAGCTGTGGAAAAAGAGGCTAAAGCAAACTAAATTACTGATATTTTATCAGGTTCTTTCGCTAAAAAGCGTTTGAAAATAAAAACTCTTGCTCTGCAGGAGTTTTTATTTTGGTCGTGAGGCTTGCAAATTTCTTAAAATACCTTATAATTTAATATGGACATATTTAAACTGTCCTTTAAAAACCTAAATGAAAGGAGAGCGCTCAAGCTTTGAAAGGTCGACCCAAACCCGCAATTATTATGATTACTTATTCTGTCAAATTGACCAAGAGTAGATTGGCGCTCTTCTTGTGCCAACTTTTTGATTTTAATTCAAAAAACTTGACCCATTTCACAAAATAAGAAATTAGATTTTACAAGCTTGAACCATGCTATAAAATGGCTCCAACTCCAATTAATAAAAATAAAGTCGTCTGTCTTGTTAACGGTCGTGTTCATCGCCGGTCAGGAGGAGATTTCCTTGAGAATCTCGACCCTAGCCTTCAAACCGTTATCATGCGAGATTACCCAGAAGCAACCAGTCATGATTTCATCTGTAATGAACATCAGGTTAAATTCCGTTTGGAGGTCTTAGATACCCTTTTTCATCTTGACCTGCAAAAAAACTTTACCGTTAATGATTTACTTAATGAAGAATTAACTAAGGCAAATTTTGAGATTCATGACGTGGAAGAACAACTTCAAACCCAAGAAACTATCGGTGAACGTGTGGCTGATAAAGTTACTGAATTTGTCGGTTCGTGGGCTTTTATTCTAACTTATCTTGGAATTTTAGTCGTTTGGATGTTTGTTAATGTCACTGGTATTTTCGGAGTCGAGTGGGATAAATATCCATTCATTCTCCTCAACCTTTTTCTATCGATTACGGCCGCAATGCAAGCCCCTTTGATTATGATGAGTCAAAATCGTGCTGCACACCATGACCGCTTGTCTGCTAAAAATGACTTCCAAGTCAATGTTAAATCAGAAAAAGGGGTAGCTGCCCTCCATGAAAAACTTGACCATTTGATGATGGATGATCAAGCTTCAAATATGCAAATTCAAAAAATTCAAACCGAAATGCTTGGAGATATTCAAATTCTTCTTAACGAAGTTTATCAACAAAACCAAGATATTCGTGAGCGTTTGGATGATGTCGAAGATCAACTTGATGATTTTGAAGAAACCTTTGATAGTTTTGAAGAAACTCTTGACAGTATTGAAGAAAATACTGACGATGAGGAAGAAGAAGGCATGGCTAATGCTGATTAAAAAAGTCTGTTCAAATGAACAGGCTCTTTTTTTAACTAAAATAATCTATTTTTTCCTGAATTTCACAGACTGATTGTTTGAGCTTTACTTCTTCTTCAAAAGTTAAGGGAAGTTTTACAAGGGCCTCTACTCCCTCTTTACCAATCAAAGCAGGGGTAGAAATATAGGATTTAAACTTTTCATCATAATGTGAACAAATAGCAATACTCTTAGCATCAGAAAGCACCAGATTCATCAGAGATACTGTTGCTGCAGATATGGCAACATTAGTATAACCTTTCGTATTAAAGACAGCAAAGCCTCCTTGACGCGCTTTTTCTTCTAGGTCTTCTAAATCTAGATTTTTTTCTTTAGCAATCTCTAAAAAAGATTGTCCCCCAATCCTGACTGTTGACCAAGCAGTAAATTGTGAGTTTCCATGTTCTCCAAGGACATATCCTTCAATAGCCCGCCCATCAATCTTTAATGCTTTACTTACTTGTGCTTTCATTCTTGCAGTATCTAAATATGTTCCCGTTCCAATAATATGACTTTGAGGGAGGTTCAGTAATTGAGAATAGAGATTGACAATTACATCATTTGGATTAGTTGTTGCAATCAGAATTCCTTTGAAATTAATCCTATTTAATTGCTCAGAAACTTCTTTAATTTCTGGAATATTTGCTTTTAATTCTGTAAAACGGTCTCCGCCAGGTTTAATTAGTTCAATATGGCCTAAGGTCGATAAAATGATATCGGCATTTACTAAATCAGTATATTCTCCAACATAAATTTTGACATAGAACGGCAAAAGAGAAAGGGCATCTAGCAGGTCTAGAACCTCTGCTTCAGCTTTTTCTCTTTTTTTATCAATAATGACCAACTCATCTACAAGACCTCCTTGAACAATATCAAGAGCCACCGTTGCTCCAACATGACCACAACCAATTAGACCTACTTTACGCATCTTTTCACCCCTTTTTCTTCAGATTTAAATTGAATCTATTATAATACAAAAAGTATGGGAAAACAAGGGATGTTTTAAATATTCTGATTATTTAAAACAAATAAAAAACCTCCTAATCTCGGAGGTTTTTTAGCCTATATTATTTACTATTTTCAACCGCTACACGAATAAATTCTGTGTAGAGTTCTTCTGGACGGTTTGGACGTGATTGCAATTCTGGGTGATATTGACATGCCACGAAGAATTTTTTATCAGAAAGTTCAACGATTTCAACCAAACGGTTATCTGGTGAAACGCCTGAGAATACGAAACCAGCTTTTTCAAAGTCTTCGCGGAATTTGTTATTGAATTCATAACGGTGACGGTGGCGACGTTGAACCACTTCAGCATCATTGTAGGCTGCTTTAGCGCGTGAGCCATTTTTCAATTTAGCTGGGTAAAGTCCAAGACGTAGTGTTCCACCCATGTCTTCAACATCAACTTGGTCACGCATAATGTCAATGACTGGATATTTTGTTTCAGGGTCTAATTCAAATGAATGAGCTCCTTCAAGTCCAAGAACATTACGAGCGAATTCAACTGCTGTCAATTGCATTCCAAGACAGATCCCAAGCATTGGAACGTCATTTTCACGCGCATACTTAATGGCTGCAATCTTACCTTCTGTTCCACGATGACCAAATCCTCCAGGAACAATAATCCCTGCAGCATCACCAACAAGATCAGCAACATTTTCATCAGTTACATCATTAGCATTAACCCAGTTAATATCAACTTCAGCATCAGATGAATAACCTGCATGTTTAAGCGCTTCAGTCACTGAAATATAAGCATCTGGTAATTCTACATATTTACCAACCAATGCAATTTTTACTTTTTTCTTGAGGTTCATGACATGGTCAACCATTGCTGACCATTCTGTCATATCTGCTTTTGGTGCTTCAAGTTTTAAATGGTCACAAACGATTTGGTCCATATTTTGTGCTTGAAGATTCAATGGAATTTGGTATAAGTGCTCAACATCAAGCGATTGAATGACTGCTTCAGGCGCTACGTCACAGAACATCGCAATTTTATCACGCATTTCTGTCGTGATTGGAACTTCACTACGTAATACGAGCATGTTAGCTTGGATACCATATTCACGAAGTGTCTTAGTCGCATTTTGGGCGATTTTAGTTTTCAATTCTCCAGCAGCACGCAAGTGAAGAATTGGAACAGTATGAATGTACATGACGTTGTCGGCACCAACTTCGGCTTTCATTTGGCGTAAAGCTTCAATAAATGGCAAGCTTTCCATATCGCCAACTGTTCCACCAACTTCTGTGATAATGATATCTGCATCAGTTGTTGTTGCTGCACGTTTAATTTTTTCTTTCAACATGTTAGTCACATGCGGTACCATTTGGACAGTTGCTCCGAGATACTCTCCCTTACGTTCTTTACGAAGAATCTCACTGTAAACTTTACCTGAAGTGACATTTGAATATTTATTTAAATTGATGTCAATGAAACGTTCATAGTGACCAAGGTCAAGGTCAGTTTCAGCACCATCATCAGTAACAAAGACTTCACCATGTTGATAAGGGCTCATTGTCCCTGGGTCGATGTTAAGGTATGGGTCAAATTTTTGGACAGTGACTTTAAGTCCACGATTTTTAAGCAAACGACCGAGCGATGCCGCTACGATCCCTTTACCCATTGACGAAGTACCACCACCAGTGACGAAAATATACTTAGTTGACATCTAAATCTCCTCTAATCTTTTTACAAAACAGAAATAACTGGGAAAAACAAAAACAGCTCCCCAGAGGGGAGCCTACCGTTACTGATTTTTTATAATAAAAAACCAGTGCCCGAAAATAATTATATCTGATTTTTCCTTTTTTGTCAAAAGTCTGTTTTTTAATTTTTCATGAACCATTGTAATATCAGATTTTTTCTTTTTATTTGTATTAGAAGCTATAAGCTTCACTTCTTTTTCAATTCAGAGCTTCTAAAAAATCTTCTTGTAAATTATTTTTAAATGCAATACCAAAATCTTCTAATACTTTTTGAAGCGCATATAGACTGTAAGCCACTTTATTTGGTCTTGCATTCTCTCCCATGTGCCCAATTCTTAAAACTTTACCAGCCAAATAATCGAATGATCCTGTGATCATCACTCGATAGTTCTCTCGCATTTTTCTTAAGATTTCTTGATCATTCAGACCTTCTGGCACTTTAATAACAGAAACGGTGTTTGAATAGCCGTTTTGCAAATAAAGTTCCAAAGGAGAATTTTCAATTGCTTGTCTTGTCGCATGACCAATCATCGCATGACGTTTCAAAATTTCTTGGTCGGCAAGAAGATTATCTATCGCTTGGTCTAATCCATAGATATCAGAAATTGGCATGGTATATGGAAACCATTTTTTTTCATAATAATCTTTAAAAATAAGGAGATTACAATAAAAACTTGCGATGGGACTTTTTCTCTCTGTCATCGCTTGATAAGCTTCTGTTGAAATAGATGCAATTGTTAAGCCTGGTGGAGCTGAAATCACTTTTTGAGAGCCACCTAGAGCGATGTCAATTTGCCACTTATCAACTTGTAAATCTTCACCACCCATTGCCGCAACCGAATCAACAACGGTTAGAATTCCATATTTTTTTAAGAGAGGACAAATGCTTGAGAGGTCATTTAAGACGCCTGAGGGTGTATCACAATGAACGACTGTTGCATATTTAAAGTCATGGTCTTTTTCTAAAAATTTTTCTAGAATTTCTAAGGAAAATGCTTCTTTTTCTGAACTCTCCAGTAGAATTGCTTCACCTCCGTAAAGCTCAATGAAATCACTAAAGCCATGACCAAAAATACCATTATCAAGCACAAGTACGCGGTCACCTTTTTCGGTTAAAGAAGCACAAGCCGCTTCCAATCCTAAAATTCCCTCACCCGCTAATACTCTGACATCGTTTTTGGTTTTTAAAAATTGGGCAAGTTTACTACAAGTCTTTTTGTAAAAGTCATAAAAGTCTAAATCAATATCCGGATTCGTTGTTACCTTTGCTCTTGCTAATCGAACATTTTCAGCCACCTCAGTCGGACCTGGGGTCATGATTAACATCTCTTTCATTTATTTGTACCTCGCACGTTCTCCACCAATGAGTTTAGGACGTGATTTAAGAGCTGTTACATGAGCGCCACCAAGTTCTCTTAAAATTGGACGGACGGGAATTTGGACGTGTTTTACGTGCATTCCAATACTAGTATCACCAATATCTAAACCGCCTTGGGCAACAATATGTTCTACCTCAACTGGAGATTTAAAGAGTTGGTAGGCGGCAACTTGACCACTTCCACCAGCATGGAGTTGCGGAATCACAGAAACGATTTCCCAGTCTTTTTTTTCGGCTAATTCTTCTTCAATGAGTAAGGCACGATTAAGATGTTCACATGCTTGGACTGCCAGATAAATTCCTTTGTCTGACAAGGTCTTGTGTACGACAGAAACAATGACCTGACCGATTTCTCTAGAACTGGCATGGCCAATTAAACCACCATTTACTTCTGATGAAGATAAACCAAGAACAAAGACTTGACCAGCTTTAATTTCTGTTTGTTTTATGACATCATCGATAATGACTTGTGTGTCTTTTTTAAGCTTTTCTAAATCCATTTAAAATACCTGTCCTTTCAATGAGCGGGCTTAAGACTTTTGCTAAAGCAAAGCCAACCACAACTTGGATAATATTTACCCAAAGTCCCGCAATGGCTGAACCCCAGCCGTACATTAATCCACCAACAATAAAATATCCTCCAACCATAAAGACAAGACTGACCAAAAAGTTAAGCCATTTGTATCTTGTCAATCCTGCGAGATAGCCTTGCCCGCCATGAATAATTAAGCTGAAAAACATGTAGTTACTGTAGCCTGCAGTCAAATCAAGGAGAAAGGCTGCAGAGCCCCCAATTATTGCCGCCTCTCGTTTACCAAACAGAAAGACTGCTGTATAAATTCCGACATCCAAAAGGGTTAATATATTACCGGCTGAACCTGGAATAGGGAAGGTAAATAGGCGACCCAGAACAAAAGTGACTGCTGTCCAAATCGCAAGTAAAGTTAATTTTTTGATATTTCTGTTGTCCATGAGTTTCATCTCCTACTTTTCCTAGAAGTTTGGTTTACTTTTGGAAATTTATTTTTTATTTTGAAAAACACCATATTCATTTGCATTTTGAATGGCTTGATAAACGAAGTCTTTTGCATTCTTGACTGAATCTTTAAAGGGGTGATTATAAGCCATATTGGCCGCAATTGATGAAGCAAAGGTACAACCTGCTCCGTTGTTATTATTTTCTATAATCGGGCTTGATAATTCATAAAAAGCTTTTCCATCATAAGCAAGGTCAATGGCTTGTTTTTGGTCAAAGCGATTTCCTCCTTTGATGACGACATTTTTTGCTCCAAAATCATGCAAAAGTTTGGCTGCTTCTTTCATCTCTGATTTACTTTTTACTGACAGCCCTGTCAGTATTTCTGCTTCTTTGAGATTTGGGGTGATTACAGTCGCCAAAGAAAAGAGTTGGCTGATGAAAAGGTCACGCATTTCATTGACCGAATAGTCAGCATTTTCTTTAAAAACAATGACTGGGTCTAATATAATTGGAGTATCAGATTTCACTGACAGAGCTGTCAGCCAGTTTTTGGTCAGTTCAAGTATTTCTTTATTGGGTAATAGTCCTATTTTTATGGCTGAAAAGTCCACATCGCTTAAACTTTCCAACTCTTCTTGAAAGAGTTCTTTTTCTACTGGATGAACAAAAAATTTATCTTCTTTGACAGTTACAATACTTGTTAAGGCGCAAAAGCCATAAAGTCCATTGGCTGCAAAAGTCGCTAAATCAGCTTGCATTCCGCCTCCGGATAGGATATCTGAACCTGCAATTGTTAGAATTTTTTTGTTCTCATTTAAATTCTTTGACATCTTCTCTCCATTAATTTTACTGACAGTAGCTTTTAGATGTCAGTATTTTCCGCATATTTGACTTCTTTCAAATATAAACCTTCAGGTGCTGCTGTTGGTCCTGCAAAAGCTCTATTTTTAGAGGTCAAAATTTTATCTATTTGGCTGACAGGCATTCGGTCATTACCAATTTTAATGACTGTTCCAACCATGTTTCGCACTTGTTTATACAAAAAGCCATTGCCACGAAAAATAAATTTGAAATTTTCTTCGTCAAGACGGATAATTTCTGCCTGATAAATCGTTCTTACTTTGTCATCAACTGATGAACCCGATGCTGTAAAACCTGTAAAATCATGTTCTCCAACCAACTTTGACATTGCTTCTTGCATTCGCTCATAATTAAGTGGATAGCGAAAATAGGCTTTAGAATGTCTTTGAAATGGACTTCGTGTAATTGAATTTTCTAGATAATACTCATAAGTTTTTTCATGCTTTTGATATCTTGCATGCCAATCATCTGGGACAAGTTCCACTTTTTTTACTGCAATATCTGCTGGGGTTTGAGTATCTAAACCAAATCGCAAACGTTCCAAATCACGAACTTTGCCCTTTAAATCAAAATGAATGACTTGACCAAAAGCATGAACTCCAGAATCCGTCCGGCCTGAGCCTTGTAAAATAACTGGCTCAAAAGAATTTAACTTCGTCAGTATTTTTTCAATTTCTTTTTGAACTGTTCTTTGATTTGTTTGGCTTTGAAAACCTGCAAAATCTGTGCCATCATAGGCTATTGTAGCTTTGTATCTTGTCATTTTTCTATTATAGCACAATTTTTATTAGGAATTTATTTTCTTTTTTTATAATGGTTTATCCTTTTTAATATGTATTTTTTTAAGTTGCTTTTCGTAAAAAAGTATAAAAAAATGCCCCACTACGAAGGTGGGGCGAGGTTTGGCACCATGATCCGAGGGGGATTCGAACCCTCGACCGTTCGCTTAGAAGGCGAATGCTCTATCCAGCTGAGCTATCGGACCAAATTGTTTCTGTCAGTAAATTTTTAAGCTAAAATTACTGACAGAAACAAGTTTATCATATTCTCTTATTTTTTTCAATTATTGACTTGTACCGTAGCCATAGTTACTTGTGTTTGTATCATCTGTTCCATAGCTAGATGTTGTACTGTCATTACTATTATTATAGCCATCATTGTAGGTACTATCTTGTTGATAAGTAGAATCAGAACTTGAGGTTGCCGTGGAGTCACTTGCTGAGCTAGAGGAGCCAGAACTTGAATCTGATTGAACTGAGCCACCACTTGTTGAAACATAATTCCCTGAATTTTTAGAATTCAAAGAAACAAGATTTCCTTGCGTATCAACACCATAAGTCACTGTAGCTTTTCCTTTTTCAGTCACAGTGGCTGAAGGAAGATAGTAAAAAGGTGCTGTTCCTGAGCCAAAAACTGATTCGTAAGTAATCAAACTGCTTGGCAAAGTGGTCACAGTTGATTCATCAAGCGATTTCTTCATGATATTTTGCATCGCTAAATAAATATCTGTTGGCATAAATTGATAAGAAGCACCATCAACCATTTCACCAACGCCTTCATATTGAATAGAAACTACTTTGTTAAAGCAATCTTTATAACCTAGTAATGAAGTAATTGTTGAAGCATTAATTGGGATATTAGTTCTAAAATCTTTTGAGGCTTCATTCAAAAATTGTTCATAGCGTGTGATATTATCTAAAGCTAGAATTTTCTTCATGAGTGCTGCAATGACTTCACGTTGGTGAGCAGCCCGACCATAGTCACCATTTGGTAAATGATGTCGGTCACGGGTATAAACTAAGGCTTGGTCACCATTAATATGTTGTTTTCCAGGTGGAACTTTCGCAGTATATTGCGGCTCTGTATCTGAAATATAGAGGGTTTGGCCTGTGGTATTGTTAATATCAATCCCACCAACATTATCAACCATATTGACTAGCCCATCAAAATTGACTGTCGCAAAACTATCAATATTAATACCAGTCTGAGCGCCAATTGTTTTCATAGCATAACTTACAGCATTTTTTAAACCGTCAGAAGACGACCCTGAGTTATAACCTAAGGGATAAGCTGCATTCATCTTTTGCTTAGAAACAATGTTTCCGTCAGCATCTAAAATGTTAGTCATCGTATCACGTTCAATTGAAACCATTGTTGTCGTGTGCGTTTTAGGATTAAGTGTCATCAGAATCTGTGAGTCAGAATTCCCATTCCAAGAATCGGATGTCCCACGACCTTCACCACCTGTGTCAACACCCATAAGTAGGATTGTTAGAGGTTCAGTCGCCTGAATGACTTGTTTTGTCTTTTCGTTCCCAGCGTTCGTGTAAGTCATTTTAAAGGCTTTTGTTGTACTGTTCAGAACGGTTAATGTATATCCGCCTGCAGCAATTGCCGTTACTAAAATAATACTTCCAAGCATGAGAAGTGTTTTTATCCAAAGCTTCATATTAGCATTATATCAAAATTCTGATTTTTCACAACAAAAAAAGAAAAATTAGATTTTAATTTTTCTTTAATTATATTTAATTTTACTGACAAAAGGGTCAACTATTGGTCAAAAAATAAAACATATTCGCAAACATCAATTAATTGACCATTTTCATCTCGAGCGCCCCATTTTTTGACATTTTCTAATTCAAAATCAAACTTTTCATAAAGATGACGTGCTTTTTTATTACGTGCTTGGACAGTTAACTCCAAACGTTTGATTGTTCCAACTTCTTCTACCCACTCAAGTGCATCTTCTAGTAGAATCGTCCCAATGCCATAGCCTTGATAATCTTCTGACACAGCGACAAAAAGTTCCGCAATATGACGTACTCGATAATGATAATCCGCCGTCAAATGCAAAATACCAGCAATTTCATCACCAAGAAATGCAAGAAAATAAGCATTATTATCTTTCTCAGCTTGTTGATTTAAAAAGTCCGTCATTTCTGCTTCAGAGATTAAAATTCCTACTTCATCAATGGTCAAAAAATTACTTTCTGTTCCAACCTTATTGAGAAATTCAATGACTCTAGAACTGTCGGCGCCATTTGCTTCTCTAACAATTAGCTCTGTAGTCATAGGTTATTAACGAGCTCCTCATATCTTTTTCCATGTGGTTTCAAAATAATTTCACGCTCTTGATCGTTGACCAAGTCTTTAGAATACTTATCAAAAATGACTTCCAGATAATTTTCTGGCAAATCATCGCCTAACATTTCGCCCCATTCAATGACCGAAACCCCATCACCGAATAAATAATCATCTAAATCAAAACTATCTGGGTCATCACCAATGCGATAAACATCCATATGATGGAGCGGCAAACGTCCTTCCAGACTTCTGACAATTGTATAAGTCGGACTTTTAACCATTTGATGAATATCTAAGCCCAAAGCCAAGCCTTTGGTAAAAGTTGTTTTTCCAGCCCCAAGCTCGCCAGTTAAAACAATAACATCTTGAGCCTCTAATTTTCTTCCCAATTTTTGTGCAAATTGTAACATTTCTTCTTCGTTAAATTTCATGATTTTATTATAACACATCCCCTAAGACACTATCTAACGTTTGCAACTGATGAGTCTAAAAACAATCAAACTTTAGAAAATTTCAGTATTGCCACTTCAAAAAGTTTATCTCCTTCATTATCACAGTCTTTAAAATAAAAGCTGTCAGTAAATTTTACTGACAGTTTTTCAAAAATTTGGGCAAAATAAAAAACCTTAAATGGCTTTTTATCTTCTTCTGCGCCGATATTCTTTTTGTTGTTTTTTATGATTTTTGAGCAATTCATCCGCCTGCATATTAATTTGCTGAGTTTCTGTCAGTATTTTTTCTTCATTTGGTGCTTTTTTAGAACTTACTGATGGCTCAGCTGTCATTGAATTTGAAGGAGTTTTCCCATTTTTAGAAACTCGTGCCTTACTGACAGGATTTTTCTTCTTGCCACGGCCACGCAAATGACGCACAAAGGCAATAATTCCCCCAATAATTGTAACTGATGCTGACAAACTGGTCAATGTCATCAAAAGAATATTGTTCCCTTTTGCATTATTATTGACGGTTTCATTAATAATTGTGGTTGAATTTTTAGTTTCTTTTTGACTGCCAGAATTTTTATCTGTTGAACTGTCTCGATTTTCTGCTACTGGAGGCGTTTGATTTTGCCCAACATTATCTGTCTGATTTTGAGCAGTTGTACTTGTTTGTGTTTGATTTTGACTTGTCGAATTCGTTCCTTCAGAGGAACTTGTATTTTGCGAACTACTACTAGCTGAACTTGCTGAATTTGAGGTACTTGAAGTCCCTGTTGAGCTTTGAGCTGTTGCATCTCCTGAACTTGCTGAAGTCCCCGTTGCCGTTTCTCCATAAGCAATCGTTCCAAAATTAAGCAAGGATATCAGACCTATACTATAAATAATTTTCTTCATAATCAAATTCTATGATAGTTTTCTTAAACGAACTTAAAATATATTAATGTAATAAATAAACAACGAGGTACTTTGATATTTCTTTCAAATATTTTTTGGTACAATAAATTTATGAATAAATCAACGTTTTCTTTAAATGATACTGCATGGGTTGATTTTTATCAGCTCCAAAATCCTCGTCAAAACGAAAATTATACTTTTCCTGCTATTATTATCTGCCCTGGTGGTGGTTATCAACATATTTCACAAAGAGAATCTGACCCTCTTGCCCTAGCTTTTCTCGCCCAAGGTTATCAAGTACTTCTCCTTAATTACACCGTGATGAACAAAGGAACAAACTATAACTTTTTATCACAAAATCTTGAAGAAGTTCAAGCTGTTTTTTCTCTGATTCATCAAAATCATAAAGCATGGCAAATCAATCCTGAGCAAGTTTTCTTACTTGGTTGTTCTGCCGGAGGACATCTGGCCGCTTGGTATGGTAATTCTGAACAAATCCATCGACCAAAAGGAGTTATTCTCTGCTATCCAGTGACTTCCTTCACTTTCGGTTGGCCTAGTGATTTGTCACATTTTAATTTTGAAATTGAAAATATCTCAGAATATAATATTTCGGAAAAAGTCACTTCCTCAACTCCTCCAACCTTTATCTGGCATACGGCTGATGATGAAGGTGTTCCTATCTATAACAGCCTTAAATATTGTGATCGACTCTCAAAACATCAAGTTCCTTTTGAAGCTCACTTTTTTGAATCTGGACCTCATGGAGTTTCTTTAGCTAATCGAACAACTGCTCCTTCTGATGCCTATTGTCTTCCGTCAGTACATCGCTGGGTTTCTTGGGCTTCTGATTGGTTGGAGAGACAAATCAAAAATTAAAAATACCACTCAAAAGTGGTATTTTTTTATTGGTTTTATGTAATTTATTAATTACGAATTATTTTTGCTTTTGAAGCCAAACTTCTTTCAAAAATTCTAATGTATAGTGTGAAGTATCAGGCACAATGACGATATCATCTCCCAAATCTTCTGGGCGCCCTACACCAATTGGTAAAGCCCCTGAATCTTTGATGGCTTGGATTCCAGCTTGAGAATCCTCTAACCCAATTGATTCAGAGGGTGCAACACCCACTGCATGTGCTGCTGCAATAAAAATATCTGGTGCTGGTTTTGATGCCGCAACCTCAGCCGGATCAGCAATTGCATCAAAATATTCAGTTAAATTCATTCTCTCTAATAAAAATGGACCATTTTTAGAAGCTGACGCTAAAGCAATTTTTATTTTATTTGAACGTAAATCTTTGAGTAATTGTAAGATTCCAGGATAGACATCGGCTGGCGATACATCCTGAATCATTTTCACATAGTTATCATTTTTTCTCTTAGCAAGTTCTTTAAATTCCTCAGCTGATACTTTTTTGTCAGCTAAATCTAGAATTTTCTGAAGCGAGTCTTCTCGTGAGACCCCTTTTAATTGCTCATTAAATTGGCGGTCAACACCATTAATGCCAATTTCTTCAGCCAAAGCTTTCCAAGCTCTAAAATGATACTCTGCGGTATCTGTAATTACACCATCTAAATCAAACAATACTGCTTTAAACATCTTTTTACCTTCTTTCTCGTCATTTTAAAAATATATTTTTAAGTAATGACTTTCCAAAGTTACTGACAGAATTTCTGTCAGTAACTTTTTTATTAAAAAATATTTGTAAATCCTTGTATCAAAACTTTATTAAGAGTAAAACCATTTATTTTAAATCAAATTTAGTCTGCACTCCAGCTTTTAATTGAACCTCACCATCATAAACTTTGGTCAGTAAATCCGCCGACGCTGTCAGTAATAATTGTCCATTTTCAATCAAAATTTCAACTTTAGTTCCTCTAAAAATTTGATTAAATTTCAATTTTGTCCAGCTTTTTGGTAAATAAGGAGCAATTGAAAATTGGCCATCTCGCAGACTTAGACCAGCAAATTCATTTTGAATCACCTCAAGCGTTTCTCCCATGACCCCAATATGAACCCCTTCAGCCGTTGTTCCCCCTTGAATATCATAGTAATCACTGCCAATTGCTGTAATCAAGAAATCCAACGCTTCATCAAAATCCCCTAATTTCACATCAATCCCAGCAAAAACCGGACGTGAAGTCGTTGATCCGTGAACAGTCCTAGCAAGATAATAATCACGGTTGACTTTCAACCAATTTTCGGGCAACTCATAAGCCAATTGTTTGACCAACTTAGTCACATGCTCCTGACCCAAATTGTAGATTAACATCAGTGTATCAGCCTGTTTAGCCACTTGATATTCGTCAGGCGAAATGCCTTCGGCCTTCATCAAACGGTCAATGCGATGAATATCCCCATATTTTGCTTCATAAGCTGCAAAGTCTACTTCCTTAAGCTCAAAATATTTAGCATATTGCGCAATCACACCATTTTCATCAATATCTAGATACAGTTTTTTCCGAACTTTTTGAGCTTTTTCAAGTAATTCCTTTGGAATTTCAAATCCTTTTTCTGATAATTCTGTCAACCAATTTAATTGCCAAGTGAGCATTAAATTAGTATAGGCATTATCACAGATTCCCCCTTCTTGCCCAGGATAGGCCTCATGATATTCATCAGGTCCCATGACCCCATCAATATGATAACGGCCGTCATTTCCTAATTCTGCTTTATTTAACCAAAACTTTGTCGTTTCAATGATTAAATCTAAACCACCGTCAGTCAAAATGCTTTCATCTTCTGTCAGTTGTGAGTAAATCCATAAATTATATACAATGGCTAAACTAACATGCCTTTGACGCCGGCTATTATCTGGTTCCCATTCATTATTTACTGTATTCAAATGAACAAATTGCGATTGTTCATCACCAATTAAGCCTGACTGCCAAGGAAACATAGCTCCTTTTTCTCCATCAACCTTCGCATTTTCCTGCGCTGCGGTCAATCGATTGATTCGGTACAAAAGCAAATCACGCGCTGTTTCTGGCTCGTTAGCCGCATAGTAAGGAAGAACAAAAATCTCATCCCAGAAGATATGGCCCCGATAACCTTCACCAGTCAAGCCACGTGAACCTACTGATGCATCTAAAAACTGATTGGCACCATGCTGTGCCGCTTGACGAATATGGAAAATGTTCATCCTGACCATTCTTTGTAAATCTTCATGGTCTGATTCGATAACAATATCGGCATCTGACCAAACTTTTTCCCAATAATTCGCATTATTTTCTTGAATTTTACTGACAGAAGTTGCTGACAGCTCTGTCAGTACAAACTCAACGGGATTTTTACTTTCATAAGAACTCGCAATGACAATCGTTTTATCAAACTGTACTTCTTGATTTTTTTGTAAGTCAATTTCGATTGCTTCTGCTAAAATCTCATCATTCTCAGAATCTATTTTTTGGAAGGCCAATCCATTCAAAAATGATTTAGAAGCAATTGCAAGTTCAATTTCACTTGTTCTTGTTTTAGCAACCAAAAGTCCATTGGAAATTTTTGTTACTTCAAATTCTTTACTATCAAAAGCCCGATAACGTTCAACATTTTGATTTAAAACTGAGCCATCAGTAAAAGTTTCAATTCTTAATTTACAAGAGAAGTCAGCAATAATTTCACCAACAAAACCAAAATCATGAAAATTAATAGGATCTACAAACTTTGTTGTTACTAAAGTCAAATTTCCTTTGGCCAATTTCACCTGATAACGTTCAATTTGCAAAGCATTTTTAAAATCAATTGTAGCTTGCTTTTCAACTGCCGCTTCAAAATCAACCAATTCACCATCAATATATACTTTTATTAATTGAGGATTTGGCCAATTTACCATATCTTCATTAATGACATCATGTCCTGCGACTTCTGTACTCGTCCGGTTGAAGACACCAGCTACGTACAAGCCAGGATAATGATTGTCAGAACAAGTTGACCATAAAGGCGCACCTCGAAGCCCTAAATAACCATTTCCCAATGACATTAAAGATTCTTGACCATAAGAACGTTTCCCTACTTCTTTTTTATCATATTGGATTATCCAATCTTTTTCAGTCATTTTTCCCCCTCATATAAAACTAAAGGAAGCAGAATTTATCAGCACTGCCTCCAACTGAGTTTATTAATTATTTAACTGCATCTTTAAATGCATTTTTTTGTTCAACGCCTTCTCCCATTACATCTGTATCTTTATAACCAAAGAACCAAACCAATAGGAAAGTTGCAACCGCACATACCGCAGTCGCGATCCAGAAGAGCATCAAGTTACCCGCAGGAGCGTGATGTGTCAAAGGATTAGAAATGAAGTTAGGGAAACCAATCAAAGAACCTGAGAACCCAAACATTTGTAATCCGCCAAATCCAGCAACACCTGCACCAATCGCGGCACCAATTGAAGACATGATAAAGACACGCACATATTTCAAATTAATCCCATACATTGCCGGTTCAGTTACCCCACAAAAGGCTGAAATTGCTGCTGGAGCAGAAAGTCCTTTAAGGTCTGCTTTTTTAGATTTAAAGAAGACAGTCAAGGCGCCAACCCCTTGAGCGAGCATTGTGAAAGAAACAATCATATTGAGTGAACTTGCTCCAGTAGCCGCCAATTCTTGTGAAATAAGTGGAACAACCAACCAGTGCAACCCAAAGATAACCAAACATTGATACAAACCACCAACGATGATACTTGCAATTCCTAAATTCAATGACAAGATATGATCAATCACAAATGACAATCCAGAAGAAATTGTAGAAATAACTGGACCTACCAAAAGTAAAACAATTGATGCGGTAATAAAGAAAGTAATCATTGGTTGGAAAATTGGACGCAAGGCAAGTGGTAAAACTTTTTTCAACCAAGCATTCAGTGGTTTAGCAATTGCCACAGCTACAATGATTGGGAAAATGGTATAAGCATAGCTTGGCAAAGCAACGGGGATTCCAAAATAACTTGTATTAAAAGTTACTCCAAGAAAATTTGCAACAGGAGCAGCTGCTTCGACAACAACATTTTTACCTGCCGCATTTGTTCCAACATGCGCATTTACCAAGTTAGTAATTCCTGGATTAATCATAAAGCCACCGACTGCAGCACCAATGAATTGCAAGACGGTATCTTTAGGTGCCAATTGTTTGGCTGCTGAGAAACCAACCAAAACAGGCAAGAAGTAAAAGGGCGTCATTGCCAGTGTTGAGATAATGACATAAGTTGAACTTGCAGGATCGATCACTTCGATTAAGCGATTTCCCTTAACAAAGATACTAAGTAAACCATTAATCATCCCACCTGCTGCAAGTAAACCAATAATAGGAATCATTGACCCAGTAATTGTTCCAATGACCACTTGGAAAGCATGAACAATCGGATTTTGTTTTTTACCATTAGCTGGTGCTGTTGCAGCGACTGCTTGTGCCGTTGCGTCATCATCAACAACCGAATCACCAAGTTGTTCAACAACTTCATCATAAACATCCTCAACCGCTTGTCCAATCACCACTTGATATTGATTCAAGTTTGAATTATAAACGGCGCCTGCCACACCAGGCAAGGCTTCAATTGCCGCTGTATCGGCTTTATCTTTGTCCTTTAAAGTGAAACGAAGACGAGTGATACAATGAATAACTTTTGTGACATTTTCAGCGCCACCTACATTTGCGATAATATCAGTCGCAAGTTGTGAATAATTTGCCATAAATTCTCCTTTAGCTTCATTATCTATGAAGCATTTCATAATATAAAATAATAATTGACGAGTTTAATAGTCACAAAATCTATATCCAAAGTTCTCGTCATCTTTGCGCTATAAATTTATTGGTTGACATTTTTATTTACTTAACACTTGCCTGACCTAATTCATCACGTGCATTGGCTGAACCATATTTAACCTCAAAGCCAGATAAGACATCTTTAGTATTTGTAAAAATAACCATTGTTGTTTTATCCAAACCAGCAACTTCAATCTGCCCCCAATCAACAGTACCCAGCTCATCACCACCATTAACAATATCATCCACTTTAACTTTAATTTTAAATGGTGCTCCTTTAAGAGCTACTGTATCAATACCGAGATGTAAAAGAATATCTAAGCCATCAGCACGTTTAAAACCAATTGCATGTCCCTGAACCAAAGTTACTTTTGCATAAACTGGAGCAAAAATTTTATTTTCTTTGGGCTCAACTGCAAAACCATCACCCATTATTTTCTTTGAAAATACCGGATCGTTTACTTTTGAAAGTTCAATAACTTCTCCAGAAACTGGATTATATAGCCCTTTATCGTCTTTCAATTCTTTCTTTTTTCCTATTCCAAACATAAGAATCTCCTATCTTTTGAAGTTGTACGTACAAGTTAACAAAATCATTGTATCACATAAAAACGTTTTCAGCAAGCGGTAACAATTATTTTTGTGATAAAATATAAAGTATGAAGAAATATGAAGTGATTTTGCAAGATTTAGAAAAAAAGATTTTTAACGATATCTATAAAACGAACGATATTCTTCCGAGTGAAAATGAGCTCTCTGTTAATTACGAGAGCAGTCGTTCAACAGTCAGACAGGCTTTAAAAATTTTAGAAGAGAAAGGGCTTATTCAAAGACGACATGGCTATGGTAGCATTGTCCTCGCTCACGATAGGCTCCTTTTCCCTATCTCTGGCTTAACTTCATACAAAGAACTACAAACCTCTATGGGTTTCCATAGTGAAACTGAGGTCATTCGCTTTGAAAGACTTGAAATTAACCCTAAACTTTCAGAAACAACTGGTTTTGCCGTTGGGGAACATGCCATAAGTATTCTCAGAAGGCGCAAAGTAGATGGCAAATTTTCAATTTTAGATTGGGATTTATTTTTAGAAAAATATTCCGAAGGTTTAGCTCCAGAACATGCTAAAATTTCAACCTATGACTACTTAGAAGATACTCTAGGGCTTGACATTGCCTATGCCCAAAAGGAAGTCACAATTGATTTTGCCTGTGAAGATGACTTTAAATACCTTGACTTAAATCCCAAAGACCATCATGTCGTGTCTGTCAAATCTCATGTTTATCTTGCTGATAATACTCTTTTTCAATATACTGAATCTCGACATCAAGTCGACCGCTTTCGTTTCACAGAATTTGCTAGACGACAAAAAAGATAAAAAAACCTCCCAATAAGGAGAGGTTTTACTTGATAATAAAAAGCAAGAACAAATCAGTTCTTGCTTTTTTTCTTTATTTTACACCAATTTCTGCTTCAACAACTTCGACAATAGTATCTACAACATGATCGACTTCTTCATGAGTTGGCGCTTCAGCCATGACACGCAAGAGTGGTTCAGTTCCTGAAGGACGAACTAAAATACGGCCTTTCCCATTCATTGAAGTTTCCATTTCTGAAATTACTTTTTGAATCGCTGGCACATCCATTGCTGATTTTTTAGCTGCGTTATCTTTTACCCGAACATTAACTAATTTTTGTGGATAAATTGTAACTTCACTTGCTAATTCAGATAAAGACTTGCCAGTTTCACGCATTACTTTCAACAATTGAATGGCTGAAAGTTGCCCATCTCCTGTTGTGTTGTAATCAAGGAAAATCATATGACCCGATTGTTCACCACCAAAGTTGTAATTATTTTTCTTCATTTCTTCAACAACATAACGGTCACCAACCGCTGTAATCACTGAATTAATTCCTGTTTCTTCAAGCGCTAAATGGAATCCAAGATTAGACATCACAGTTGTTACTAGCGTATCATGAGCCAATCTTCCTTGTCCAAGAAGATATTTCCCAACGATAAACATAATCTTATCACCATCAACAATTTCTCCATTTTCATCAACGGCAATCAGACGGTCAGCATCACCATCAAAGGCTAGTCCGAGGTCACTTCCTGTTTCGACAACTTTTTTAGCCATTGCTTCAGGATGAGTTGAGCCTACTTTCACATTGATATTGAGTCCATCAGGATTTTCACCAATAACTGTCAAATTCGCTTCTAAATCAGCAAAAACGGCACGAGCAGAAGTATAAGCTGCACCATTAGCGGTATCAAGAACAACCTTATAACCTTCAAAATTACCTTCTGCTGTTGTTTTTAAGAATGCTTGATATTTACGAACCCCTTCGATATAGTCATGAAGCATTCCTAAGCCTTGAGCAGACGGACGTGGCAATGTGTCTTCTTCAGCGTCAATCAATGCTTCAATTTCAAGTTCTTTTTCATCCTCTAATTTATAACCATCACCACCAAAGAATTTAATTCCATTATCAAGTGCTGGATTATGGCTGGCTGAAATCATGACCCCAGCTGAGGCCCCATCTTTTTTAACTAAATATGCTACACCTGGTGTTGCAATGACTCCTAAATCATAAACTTCAATCCCAACAGACAAAAGTCCTGAAATCAAACTGCTCGCAAGCATTTGTCCAGAAATTCGTGTATCGCGACCAACATAAACTTTTGGTGTACCTAATTCATGTTGACTAAGGACATAGCCACCAAAACGACCAAGTTTAAAAGCCATCTCCGGCGTTAATTCAACATTTGCTTCCCCGCGAACACCGTCTGTTCCGAAATATTTACCCATTTTTTCTTGTCTCCATTTTTATTATTTTTTTTTGACTCTGAAAATTTATCCACTTATTTTTACAGGTGTTAATGTTACTTCAACTTCTTGTGGATCAGCACTTACTCCTGTTGCACGTATAGGAACAGTTACTTTTGTTTCTTTTACAACTCCAGAAATATCCACTGATGCTTCAACCTCTTTGATTGCTTCTAAAGCACTTTTTTCTCCTGAAAGAGTAACTGTTTTATCAGATACTTTTGTCTTAATAGATGATAAAGTCTTATCAAGCGTTCCTTTTTGTGTCACTTTAACCGGCACATCTTTAGTTAATTTATTTACTACAACTTTTAAATGAGTCGTTGAAGGTTCAATTTGTGCTGGAAGAATTTTACCTGTGCTGTCTACGGCATGAAGAGTGACTGTGCCTGAATAATTTTCATTTAAATTAACATCATTTGGTAAAGCAGCTTCAATTGCTTGAATTTTTTTGATGCTCTCTTCCCCGGCAGTCACTTTTACCTTTTCATCACTCACTGAAAGTGAATCAATTGTAAAACCTTCTGGCAATTGAGTTGAATCAGCTTTTGGTGTTACTTCAAACTCTTTCTTCACTTTGTCTTCTAAAGTGATATTCATTGTTTTAGGTTCAATCGTTGCCGTTACTCCGCCAGGCAGTTGTTCAATCCGAATTGGTACATCAAATTTTCCTGTTTTTAGTTTGGTCAAATCAACACTTAAAAAGAAATTTCTTGTGTCCGAATTTTCTTCATTAGTGATAGACAAGCGATTATATCCAGAAAGATGAACCGTCGCAGTGCTATTATAACCACTAACGAAATATTTATTAGAATTATATTTTAATTCTACTGGAACGTTATTAATTGTGGCTGTGTAAACTTCTCCAGACTGATTAGTTCCTTGATTACGGATGGATGTTGCATTAGCATTAAAGAAAAGGACAATCGCAAAGAAAACAGAGGCAAGGATATAAAATGTTTTGGAATTAAAAAATTTATTTGCCATTTTTCTTTCCTCCTGCTTTATTTTTTCTATTTTTTCCTGTTCCTTTTTCATTTTTTTCAACTTTAGGAACTAAAATGGCCACTAGAATATCATGAAATTTTTCTTTGGAAATATCCGCGAAAAATTCTCCATTGTGAGCAATTGAAATTCCACCAGTTTCTTCGGAAACCACTAAAATCAAAGCATCTGAGACTTCAGAAAGTCCTATTGCAGCACGGTGTCTAGTCCCAAATTGTTTTGAAATCCCCGATTTTTCGGTCAAAGGAAGATAGGCAGAGGTTACAGCGATTTTGTTTCCCTGAACAATGACCGCGCCATCGTGCAAAGGTGTATTTGGAATGAAAATATTAATAAGTAATTCACTAGTAATATCCGCGTCTAAACGAATCCCTGTACTTACAAATTCATTTAAATTTTGCCCTTGCTCAATCGCAATCAAAGCACCAATTTTTCGCTCAGACATGTAAGCAAAAGATTTCTCGTAAGCTGAAATATGCCCATCAGGGCTACTTTTTCTCGTTGGTGTAAATAATGTGGTTGTTCTTCCTAAGCTTTCAAGCGCTCGCCTAATTTCAGGCTGAAAAATGATAACTCCGGCGATAACCCCATAGGTAATAACTTGGTTGAGTAACCACTCAACTGTTGTAAGTCCAATAAGTCCGGCAATAATTCTGATAAAAATGAAAATAATCACACCACGAACAAGCGTCATTAATTTTGTTCCTTGTACAAACCTAATCGCTTGATAAAGGAAAAAACTGATAATTGCAATGTCTAATATTGCAATAGCAATTCGCAGAGGTGATTCATTCAATTCAAAAATCTTTTGCCAAAACTCAAGGTTAAAAAATTGATTGAAGTCGGTCAAAAGTCCCCCTCCTTTTATATTGTTAGTCTAATTATACCAAAATTTTAAGTGAACTGCTTTATTCCCAAATAAAGATTTATCATCTTGCTCTTATTCCCTTAATCTGTCTGTAATTTTTACATTAGCAAAACCGTAGTTTTTAGCTGACGAGGATAAAAAATTACTGACAAAAATTCTGTCAGTAACTTTTAATTATTAAGAATATATTATTTTTTAGCCTCACGTTCTGCTTTACGAGCAGCTCGTCTTGCTTCACGCTCAGGATCAACTGGACGTTTCTTACGTTCTTTTGGCAGAGTAGCTTCTATAGCCCCCTCTGATTCAGGATTCTTTTTCGCCAGTGCTTTTGCTTCACGTTCTAAAAACTTATCTAAATCTCCTGATGTTCTAGCATAACGCATAAATCGTTTACGAGAATCTTTGGCAGCTTTAGCATACAAACTTTCTGCATGTTCAGCATCAACTTTTAATAGATTACCAAAACGAGATTGTGTCAATAAGAAATCTCTAACTTTACTAAAATCAGGCTTTTTGAAATCAAGAATCATCGGATTTTTACCGAAATCTTCAAGAAGAGGATTATAGCGATAAAGTTGCCAGTAACCAGAATTCACGGCTTCTTTTGCTTCATCAAGTGCTAAATGTATTCCTCCATATAAACCATGTGAAATACATGGAGTATAAGCAATAATGACTGATGGACCTTTAAATTTTTCAGCTTCATCAAAGGCACGGATTGTTTGCATCATGTTTGCTCCAGAAGCAATCTGAGCCACATAAACATCTCCGTAGGTCATTAGCATCGCTCCTAAATCTTTTTTCGTATTAGATTTACCGCCAGCAGCAAATTGTGCAATTGCTGAAGCTGGAGTTGCTTTAGAAACTTGTCCCCCAGTATTGGCATAGACTTCGTTGTCCATAATCAAGATATTAACATCAGCACCTGAAGCTACAATATGATCTAAACCGCCAAAACCAATATCATAAGCCCAACCATCTCCACCAAATATCCATTGGGTTGGTTTTACAAATTGATCTTTTTGTTTATATATTTCATCCAACTTAGCTGAGTTGAAGTGTTCAGAAGCAAGCATTCCCTTCATTTTTTCGGCTCTTGCTCGTGTTCCTTCTGAATCTTCTAAGTGTTCTACCCAGTCTTTCGCCAATTTTTGCAAATCATCTGACATTTCTGGCAAGGCTTCAAGGACTTGGGCTGCTAATTTTTGACGTCTGGTTTGAGAAGCTAACCACATTCCATATCCGTATTCCGCATTATCCTCAAAGAGTGAGTTTGACCATGCAGGGCCTTGTTCAAACTCATTTGTTGTATATGGCGTTGCTTGTGTTCCACCATAAATGGCTGAACAGCCAGTTGCATTGGAAATCATCATTCGGTCACCAAACATTTGTGTCAATAATTTAATATATGGTGTTTCACCACAGCCTGAGCATGCTCCTGAAAATTCAAAAAGTGGTTTTTCAAATTGACTAGCGGCAATTGTACCTGGACGAGCTGGATTTTCTTTTGTTTTAAGGGTTTGTGCAAAAGCCCAATTGACAGATTCTTTTTCTTGTCCCTCATAAGGAATCATTTTTAAAGCTTCACCCTTTTTAGGACAAGCTTCAACACATAAGCCACAACCTGTACAGTCTTCAACAGAAACCTGAATCCGATATTTTAAGCCATCAGCTCCTTTATAATCCATAACATGGAAACCTTCTGGCGCTTGATTCCATTCGTCTTCGTCGACTAAAAATGGCCTGATGGCAGCATGAGGACAAACAAATGAACATTCATTACATTGAATACAAGCTTGGGCATTCCATTCGGGAATTTCTAAGGCAATTCCTCTTTTTTCAGAAGCACTTGTTCCCAATGGTTCATCACCAAAAGTCATTTTGTTATCGACTAAGGTTTGTACCGAAAGTTCATCACCCTCAAAGGCATTGGTTTTATTTACAATTTCAAAAACATATTTTTTACGAGAACTTTCTGTCGTAAGAACTTTCGTTCTTTCCTCTTGAGTTTCAGCCCAGCTTTCTGGAATCTTTACTTCATGCAAGCCGTTCAAAGCAAGTGCCATTGCATTCAAATTTTGTTCAACAATGGTTGGTGATTTCTTTGCATATTTTTGAGCATCTTTTTTCAGAATCTCATAAGCTTCATCAAAAGGCATAACATGAGCCAATTTGAAAAAGGCAACCTGCATAATCGTATTAATTCTGCGTTCCATTCCGGTTTCATGAGCAATTTTCATGGCATCAATCGTATAAAATCGAATTTGATTTTCGGCAATGAATTTCTTCATTTCACTCGGAAGATTTTTTGAAAGTTGTTCTAGATTCCAGCTTGTATTTAATAGAAATAGGCCTCCAGCTTTCAAACCTTTGGTCAAGTTATATTTACGTACATAAGTCATGTTGTGACAAGCAACAAAATCAAGTGTAGCTGTCATATATTCAGAAGTAATTGGCGAATCACCAAAACGTAAATGTGAAATGGTTAAACCACCTGATTTTTTTGAATCATATTCAAAAGCGGCTTGAACATATTTATCAGTATGGTCACCAATAATTTTAATTGCTGCTTTATTGGCACCAACTGTTCCATCTGAACCAAAGCCCCAGAATTTTGCTTGAAATGTATCTGCTGGTGTTAAATCAAGGACTCTTGAATTTGTCAGAGACAAGTTTGTAACATCATCATTAATTCCGATTGTAAACATACGTTTTGGTTGTGCTTTGACTAATTCATCAAAAACACTGACGATGTGTTCTGGACGAGTATCTTTTCCACCAATGCCATAGCGGCCACCAATCACTTGTTTAACATTAGAATTGAAAAGCGCTGATTGAACGTCAAGGAAAAGAGGTTCTCCATTTGAACCAGATTCTTTTGTACGGTCTAAGACCGCTACTGTTTTGACTGTCTTTGGTAATTTTTCAAGAAAGTTTTCCAATGGAAATGGACGATATAAGTGAACATTGATAAAACCAACTTTTCGGCCTTGTCCATTTAAATAATCAACTGTTTGCTCAATTGTCCCAGCAACAGAACCCATAGAAACAATGACTTCTGTCGCATCAGGTGCGCCATAATAATTGACTAAATCATAATCTGTCCCACGAAGTTTATTGATTTTTCCCATGTACTTTTGAACGATTTCAGGAAGAGCTTCATAGTAAGAATTGACCGTTTCCCTTTGTTGGAAATAGATATCTGCATTTTGATTTGTCCCTGAAACTGTAGGATGATCAGGGTTCATTGCACGGTCACGAAAATCAGCTAATTTTTCTTGATTAACCATTGGTAATAAATCTTGATAATCAATAACATCAATTTTTTGAATTTCATGAGAAGTTCTAAAACCGTCAAAGAAATTCAAGAAAGGAACTGAACCTTCAAGTGTTGCTAAGTGGGCAACTGCTGACAAGTCCATCACTTCTTGAACAGATGACTCTGCTAACATGGCAAACCCAGTTGTTCTGGCTGACATCACATCAGACTGGTCTCCAAAAATATTAAGCGCCCCAGCCGCTACGGCACGAGCTGCGACATGAATAACTGCTGGCAAAAGTTCACCAGCCATTTTATACATATTTGGAAGCATTAAAAGGAGCCCTTGCGAAGCGGTATAAGTTGTCGCAAGCCCTCCTGCTTTAAGAACACCGTGCATGGCACCTGCTGCACCGGCTTCTGATTGTAGTTCTGTAATTTTTACTGTTGAGCCCCAGATATTTTTACGACCAGCAACTGACCAAGCGTCAGTATAATCTGCCATTGGTGAACTTGGGGTAATTGGATAAATTACGGCAATTTCTGAAAAGGCGTAAGCAATATGTGCTGCCGCCATGTTTCCGTCCATTGTTTTTTTCATTTTTTTCAAACCTTCTCAGGAGAGCATTTATTCGACATTTTTACGGCATAAAGAGCGGTGTCGGTGTTCTTTATGTGATTTAGTACTAAATCGAAAAAGACGAGAGCTTTCCTAATAATATTATTTTGACTAAGTTAATTTTAGCATTTTAAGCCTGAAAAGTTGAAGCTGCTTAGTGTCAATTATCTTTGACATTATCGTTGAAAAGTCTTTATTTACAAGACCTGTCAGTAATTTTTTCACTTACAAACTAAAAAAGATTCTATCAATTAATGACAGAATCTTTAGAGATAAGAGGGCGTAAATTTTAATCAATGATGCGATGTTCAGTTTGAGCATCAAAGAAATGGGATTTGTTTAGGTTCAAAGCCACTGTAATTTTTTCTCCTGGATTGCGGAAATCACGCGCTTCAACACGAGAAACAAATTCAGTTGAACCAGCTCTAAGATAAAGCATAGTTTCTGCTCCAAGAAGTTCAGAAACGACAACTTCAGCTTCAATTGTTTGATTTGGATAGGCTTGTTGTGCCAAATTGCTTGCTTGAATGTCTTCTGGACGAATTCCAAGAATCACTTCTTTTCCTTCATAACCTTGTTCTTTAAGCAATTTTGCTTTTCCTTCTGGAAGGTCCATATTCAAACCTTCATTATTCGTCAATTTTCCAGCAGCAACTTTAACATTAAAGAAGTTCATGGCAGGACTACCGATAAAACCAGCAACAAATTTATTAGCAGGTTCATTATAAAGCTCTTGTGGTGTTCCGATTTGTTCAACACGGCCGACTGTCCCTGTTTTATCAGAGTTTGGTGATGATGACATAATAACAATACGGTCAGCAAGAGTCATTGCTTCAGTTTGGTCATGTGTTACATAAATTGTTGTCGCTCCAATTCGACGGTGAATTTTTGCAATTTCTGTACGCATTGAAACACGAAGTTTAGCATCCAAGTTTGACAAAGGTTCATCCATGAGGAAAACTTTGGCATCACGAACAATCGCACGTCCCATTGCTACCCGTTGACGTTGTCCACCTGATAAATCAGCAGGTTTACGATCAAGCAAATCAGAAAGACCAAGAATTGTTCCAGCTTCTTCAACACGACGTTTAATTTCATCTTTTTTGAATTTACGAAGTTTCAAACCAAAGGCCATGTTATCAAAAACGGTCATATGTGGATAAAGCGCATAGTTTTGGAAAACCATGGCAATATCACGATCTTTTGGTGCGACATCATTCATGATTTTACCGTCAATTTTGAATTCACCTTCGGTAATATCTTCAAGACCAGCGACCATTCGCAATGTTGTTGATTTACCACAACCTGAAGGACCAACGAATACAATGAATTCTTTATCTTTGATATCAATGTTGAAATCTTCAACTGCGTATTGCGTCGCATTGGGATATTTTTTGTAGATTTTGTCTAAACTGAGTGTTGTCATTTTTTCTCCTCTAATAACATTTGTTCTTTAATATCATTCTACTGTAAACGTTTTCTATTTTCAATCAGTGATTTGCCTAAATTAATTGTACAAGTTGCACATTTCACTGACAGAAAAAGTTACTGACAAATCTGTCAGTAACTTTTTTAATCTTCTTCATCTTCGTCTTTAATTTTATTGGCTTCTTCGGCAAATTTTTGCGCAACTGCTTCTAATGCCAAGGTTTCTTCGTCTCCAATGTAATGGTCATCGTTGATTTCATCAAGATTTACATACATATCCAAATGACCTTTGAGATTATCAAATTGAACTGGAGCATCTCCACCATATTCTCCATCTAAATTAAGAAGAATTTTTTGACCACCTAAGGCTTCGATTTCTATTTTACTTGTTTTAATGTATTCCAAATTAACATCATCCAAATGTTTTCCATTAGCTACAATCGCAAGTAAAGCAATAAGTTCAAATAGATTATCTGTTTTCACCAAAATCAGTGTGAAAAGTCCATCATCTAATTTAGCATCAGGTGCAATCTTTTCAAAGCCACCAACTGAATTAGTAAGTGCGGCAAAGAACATTGAAATATCCCCCTCAAATACACCTTCATCATGAACAACACGAACCGGTGCTTTACGCACACGAGGTAAAAGTTCTGCGCCCTTTGCTAAATAGGCCAAATAACCAAAAGCCGTTTTTAAATGGCTGGGAACACTGTAAGTGAGTTCTGTCAATCCGCCCCCAGCAGCGATATTAATAAAATACTGTTCATCTTGTGTTTCTTTAATTACGGCATGGCCGACATCAATATTTAGAATCTGATTTTTACCAATAATTTCAATCGCTTCAAGTGGTTTTCCTCTTGGAATTTTTAAAGCCCTAGCGAAGTCGTTTGTCGTACCCGTTGGAACAATAGCTAATTGAGGACGTTTCTCAAAAGGAGAAATTCCAGCTACAACTTCATTAATAGTACCATCACCACCCGCCGCAATGATTAAATTAAAGCCAGCCTCTGTTGCCCGTGCCGCCTCTTTTTTTGCGGAATCTTGTTCTGCTGTGGTTTGATAAGCACTGGCCTCATAACCATATTGCTCTAATTTATCCAAAATATCTGCAATATGTTTTTTTATAATTTCTTGACCCGATGTCGGATTGTAAATCAATCTCGCCTTCATCATTTTCTCCGAAACCTTCTCTCATCCATTCTTAAAAAATAATTTACTGACAAACTCCCAAAAGAGTGACCCCATCAATTGAACCAAGGTTCAATTGATGTCAGTAAATTTACGCTCTCACTAAAGTCTGTCAGTAATATTCAATACAAATTGGTCTATAAATCAAGCAAATCTTGCTCTGACCAGATTTCAATTCCTAAGTCTTGAGCTTTTGTCAGTTTGCTACCTGCTTCTTCTCCGGCGACTACCAAATCCGTTTTCTTAGAAACAGAACCAGAAACATTTGCACCCAATGCTTCCAATTTTTCTTTTGCTTCTGAGCGCTTCAAAGTCGTCAATTTACCTGTTAAGACAACTGTCTTACCTGATAATATTCCTTCAACATTAACAGCCCCTAAATAATCAAAATTTACACCAGCATTTTCAAGTTCATCCAGTAAAATTTTTGCTCCGTCAGTTTCAAAATAAGAAACAACAGCCGTAGCAATGACTCCACCTAAAGAAGGAATTTCAGAAATTTCTTCTTCTGTGGCTTTAGAAAGCGCTCGAAGATTAGCAAAACGCTCCATAAGCAATTTAGCCGCTTTACCACCAACATGACGAATTCCTAAACCAAATAATAATTTTTCTGCTGAATTTTCGCGACTCTGCGCAATTGCTGACACAATTTTTTGAGCCAATGTTTCTTTGACCTTATCTAATGTCAGTAAATCTTCAATCGTCAATTGATATAAATCAGCAACATCAGCCACCAATTTTTTATCAAAAAGTTGTGAAATGACTGACGGACCTAAGCCCACAATATTCATAGCATCACGACTAGCAAAATGAATTAGTTTTTCCCGAATTTGCGCCGGACATAAGGGGTTAACACAGCGTAAAGCCACTTCATCTTCAAAATGAATTAACTCTGAACCACATTCAGGACAATTTGTAGGAATTTCTAAAGCTTCAAGACCTTCTGGCCGTTTGTCCAAAAGCACTTTCCCAACCTTCGGAATAATATCACCCGCCTTATAAATCAAGACATGATCGCCAATACGGATATCCTTTTCTTCAATATAATCCACATTGTGCAAAGTTGCTCGAGCAACCGTCGTCTGTGCTAAAAGAACCGGGATCATATTTGCCGTTGGGGTGACAACTCCTGTCCGACCGACAGTCCAGTCAACAGACAAAATTTCTGTTTCTGCTTGTTCAGCTGGAAATTTATAAGCAATCGCCCAGCGCGGTGCCTTAACTGTAAAACCTAATTCTTCTTGCTCTGCAAGATTATTAACTTTCACAACAACTCCATCAATATCATAGGGGAGTTCCTCACGCAGACGTGTAGCCTCTTCAATAAATTCCCAAATTTCATCCATATTTCGAGCAAATTTACGTTCAGGATTGACTTGAAAACCAAGTTCTTCAAAATATTCTAAGACTTCTTCTTGAGTATCGTTGGTAGCTGGACTTGCTTCTTGATAAAGGAAAGTTGCAAGACCACGTTTAGCAACTATTTTTGTATCAAGTTGACGTAAAGTCCCAGCTGCCGCATTTCTTGGATTAGCAAAAGGAGCTGCTCCTTCAAGTTCACGCTCTTTATTAAGTTTAGCAAAATTCTTACGCGGAAGATAAGCTTCACCACGTACCACAATATCGATAGCATCTTTGAGTTTTAAAGGAACATCTTTAATTCGTTTCACATTTTCTGTGATGTTTTCACCCGTTGTTCCATCGCCTCGAGTTGCTGCAGTCACAAGGAACCCATTCTCATAATAAAGAGACAATGAAAGACCATCAATTTTTAATTCACAAATATACTCTGGATTAGCAATTTCCTTGCGGACTCGTTCTTCCCAAACCGCCAATTCTTCGCGCGAAAAAACGTCTCCTAAACTATAAAGATTATAAGGATGTCTGAATTTAACAAAGCCATCTAAAATAACCCCACCTGTTCGGTGCGTTGGAGAATCCGCTCTAGTTAGTTGTGGATTTTCAGCCTCCAATTTTACCAATTCTTGATAGAGTCGATCGTACTCACTGTCTTCTACCGAAGGCTCATCTAAAGTATAATATTCATAAGCATACTGATTTAATTTTTCCGTAAGCTCTTTAATTTTTGACTCGATATTCATAGCTCCTATTTTAACACAAAAGAGCAATCAGTATGATTACCGAAGCACATCAAAAAAGCAAATTTCTATTAAAAAAATGAGTTAATTTAAAACAAAAAAACTTGCTTTTCCAAGCAAGTATCTTTTTCATTAAGGCGACGGTCGGATTTGAACCGACGATTAAGCTTTTGCAGAGCCATGTGTTACCACTTCACTACGCCGCCACAACATTAACTATTATAGCGGAAAAATAAATTTATGGCAAGCATGAGCTCACTCCACTTCCAGTTAAATCATTTGAATCAAGACTGATAGGCTTTAATAATCATTTACTGATATTAAATCAATAAAAGGCAACTTAAGCTAAGCAATCTCATCCCCTTTAATTTCCAATTTTATAATTCGCTTCAGTATTGATAAAAACCAAATCCCGCTGAACATTTTCTCTGCTGACAACATGAAATCTTCTTCCATCTTTTTGAATCAAAAAATCGCCAACTAAAGCCAAATCTCCTGAAATTGACTCAAAATTTAAAACGTTTTTATTCCATTCATTCCAAGAAAGACGTTCTTGTTCAAAAGCGTGTCTAACCCATATTTCACGAATTGGTCGATGCGAAATTTTCCAGACTTCTACAAGCTGTCCCCGATATTTTGCTTGCATAAAACCCCTTTCTGTTACACATGAACTCTCAGTAAAGATATTTTAGCAAAATGAACAAATTTGTCAAAATTTAGTTGGAAATTTAACCCTTGTTCTTTTCATATCGGAAACGTTTTTTACAATAAAATATCTTATAATCTGATATTTTTACTATATAAGGCTACTAAGTCCTTGGAAAAATTAATAAAATACATTTATGTACCCTTTATACTACTTTTTTCGCTTTTGAAGTGTTTTCTTTACATTCCAATAAAAATAAAAAGACACTTTCGTGTCTTTTATTTTTAAAGTTCTTCACCATTTGTTGCGATAACTTTTTGATACCAAGTAAAGGAATCTTTTTTCGAACGTTCTAATGTCCCATTTCCTTCGTTATCCTTATCTACATATATGACGCCATAGCGTTTTTTCATCTCACCTGTCCCAGCAGAAACAAGGTCAATAAAGCCCCATGGAGTATAACCCATTAAGTCAACTCCATCATAATCTACAGCATCTTTCATTGCTTCTATATGAGCTTTTAAATAATCTACTCGATAAGGGTCGTGAATACTTCCGTCAGCTTCAACTTCATCTACAGCTCCAAAACCATTTTCAACAATGAAGAGTGGTTTTTCATACCGTTCATAGAACCAATTCATTGCATAACGTAATCCTAAAGGATCAATTTGCCAGCCCCATTCAGAAGCTTTAACATATTCATTTTTGACTAAATCTCTATCTTCATTGTAATCAAAAGTAGGAGCTTTACCATGGTCTTTAATTGCAAAACTCATGTAGTAAGAAAAACCAATATAATCTACTTTTCCTTGTTCCAATGCTTTTAAATCATCATCGAGAATATCAAGTTTAAATCCCTTACGGTCAAAATAGGCTTTTAAATAGCTTGGGTAATGTCCGCGAACATGAACATCTGCAAACCAATAGCGACGTTGCATAGCAACGGTTGAAGCCATCATATCTTCTGGTTTACAAGTTGCAGGATAAATCGGACACATGGCAATCATACATCCAATTTGGAAATCTGGATTGATTTTATGTCCCAGAGCGACAACTTTGGCAGAAGCAACCAACTCATAATGAGCCGCTTGATACATAATTTCCTCACGTTCTTTTTCGCTTGCTCCTTCTGGGAATTTTAAACCAGAATTAGTAAATGGTGCAAAATCACGCAAATAGTTTGCTTGGTTGTTAATTTCATTGAAAGTCATCCAATATTTCACTTTATCTTTATAGCGATTCATGACGACTTCTGAAAAGTGGACAAAGAAATCAATGAGCTTACGATTACGAAAGCCTCCATATTCTGTCACTAAGTGATAAGGAAGTTCAAAGTGAGAAATGGTAATTACAGGTTCAATCCCATGTTTTAAACACTCATCAAATAAATCATCATAGAATTGCAATCCTTCTTCATTAGGTTCTGCTTCGTCTCCATTTGGAAAAATACGAGTCCATGCAATGGAAGTTCTAAAACAATTCAAACCTAATTCATCAAAGAGTGCAATATCTTCTTTGTAGCGATGATAAAAATCAATAGCTTCATGATTCGGATAATTTTCTCCCTCAATTACCCCATCTGTGATTTTTCTCTCTACTCCATTGCTCCCTGCTGTCATGACATCAGCAACAGAAACTCCCTTTCCGCCGGCATTCCATCCTCCTTCAAGTTGATGTGCAGCAACCGCTCCTCCCCAGAGGAAGTCTTTTTTTAAAGTCATAATTTCTCCTTTTAAATTTTTAGAATTAACATTTTTAATAAGATAAGCTCAAGAATTCTTGAGCTCATCTAAAATTTGCTATTATTCAGCAGCATTAATTTCAGCTTCTGTTTCAGCTTCTTCTTTAAGAAGAATATTGTCATAAGCTTTGGCAAATGGCCAGTAGAGAAGTGATGTCAATGCAAGGATAATAACTTGCCAAACCATACCTTGCCAGCCACCTACAAGGTATCCTGAAAGGACTGCAGGTGTTGTCCATGGAACATAAGCGCCGTTAAATGGTGGAATGATTCCTAGATAAATCACTAAGTAAGTCAAGATTCCTGAAATCAATGGTGCTAAGATAAATGGAATTGCAAGAATAGGATTTAAGACAATAGGAAGACCAAAGAGAATTGGTTCATTAATATTAAACACTGCAGGTCCAATTTCCATACGTCCTAAAGTTTTACCTTGAACTGATTTTGCACTCACTAAGAGGAAGATAACCAACCCAATGGTCAAACCAGAACCAGTAACTGTCAAGTATTGGTCCATGAATGATTGGGTAACGATGTGGGCTCCGTTTGAAAGACTGAGATGTCCTGCTTTATAGAGGGCAGCATTGTCAGCAGAGTTGGCTTGAAGCAATGGTCCCATAATCCCACCGATGATTGTCGCTCCGTGAACACCGAACCACCAGATAAATACTGGCATAAAGGCAATAACGAAGACGCCGACAGGACCATCAGTTACGTGTTGTAATGGAGTTTGAATCCATTTATAAACTAGTTCAATGAAAGTTGTGTTGAATCCGATTGTTGTAATTCCGTGAACAACTCCAGCTAAGGCAATGATTGCTCCTGCAGGAACAAGTGAAGTGAATGATGCCGCAACGTTTTCTGGAACTTGTTCTGGCATTTTAATTGTGATGTTACGACGCATAAAGCCAGTGTAAATCCAACCGACTAAGAGTCCGACGATGATTGAAAGAACCATCCCTTTCCCACCTAACCAAGCTCGGTCAATTACTCCTCCTACTTGATAAGCAGTTGAAACTTTAGTTGGGTCAGTAACAGATGTTACTTGATGAATTGTGTCTGGTTGCAACAAGATGTGAACGATAATACCAGTTAAACCAGCAGGAACTCCTTCATAACCTGCATCGCGAACCCACGCGTAAGCAATACCGAATACGGCAAGCAAGGCCATAATACCAAATGAAGCATTATTAATTTGTAAAAAGAGTGGGCCCAATTTGATTTTGTTCATGAAGTCTTGGCCTGCTTGGAATGGCAATTGACCAAGAATCAAGAATACTGAACCAATAATGATAAATGGAATAGGATAAATCATACCATTTTTGATTGCCGTGACTGCACGGGTATTCAAAAATTTCATCATTGGAGGCATGATTTTGTTTTGAATAAAATTGTTCATGGTTGAACAGTCTCCTTTACTTTTTTTGATGAACTGGTTTCACGTTCATCTTTTCTACATTTTCATTATAACACTAAAGAGCAAAAGAAAGAAAGCGGTTTCTTGTTTTTCCAAAACTTTGGTTCTGTACCACTCGTGAAGACTAATGTGCCAAAATTGTCATATAAGTTTCCTTTAAGGTTGCGAAAATTAGCCTTGCAAATTATATTTGTTATCTCAATTTAACTTTTTTTATTTTATCTATCAAATGATTAGGAACGGCTGAGCAGATAAAAAAGCCAATTTGGCTTTTTAATTTGATAATTGATAAACCAAATCTGTTAAACGCTCGGTCAAATAAACTGTTGGTAATTGACTCGTCAAATCATAATGCGTATTGATTCGGTGTTCATTAATTCGATAAGTAAGGACAAAATCGCTCAGTTCAGCAATACTTGAATTCAATTTTGGTGTGATACATGAAATATAGACATCTTTATTAGAGCGCAGACTGGTCAGTACTTCAATGATTTCATTTGTTTCCCCAGAGATGGATAAAGCAATTACTAAAGTGTTGGTGGTATTTTGTAATTTTGAAGCAATTGGATAAGTCACATCACTAAATGAAAAGGTATTAATTCCAACTCCCGCTAATCTTCTGGCTGCATAATCACAAATTAAGCCGCTGGAACCTACTCCTGTAAAAATGATATTGTCACTTTCAATGACTCGATGTGCCAGATTATCCAAACGTTGTTCAATATCGTTAGAGAAAATATCTAGTGAAAAGGGAATTGCCGTATTTGAGCTTCCTTTTTCCAATTCTTTTTTATCAATAATGTACTCTTTAAAATCTGTATATGAATCATAACCCATTTTATGAATGAGGCGCATGACGCTAGAAGTTCCAACATGTGCTTCCAGAGCAATGTCACGGACTCGCATATAAGGAATTTTATCAACATTATCTCGTAAATAACTATAACAAGTTCTTTCCGTGTAGGTTAATTTTTGAAAGTCAACATTTCCAAAAAAACTCATCATTCTCTCCTTTCTTCTTTAAACTTTTTGGTTGGAAAAAAGTTGCGTCTCCGCAACTTTTAATCTTGCTTTTCTAATAAGCTAGGAGCTATATTATTTGTTTTCAAGTGCTTGCAGGCGTTGTTCTTGACCGACAACTTCTACAGCAAGGTCTTTAAAGGTAATCGCATTCATTAAGTGGTCTTGAGCATGAACCATGTAAAGATTCCAACCAATTTTTTCGCCTTGAGCTAAACGTGTCAAAAGGTCAGTCTGAACGTCATGTGCTTCACGAAGTTGTTCGCTCGCTTCGTTTAATGAACTTTCAGCTTCGGCAAATTCACCAGCTTTGGCTTGTTGAATGGCTTGGAAGGCTAAACCTTTGGCATTTCCTCCACTCATGATAATGCCCATTACAACACCCATGTAGTCATCACTTGTTGGATTCTCGTATTTATCAGTCATTTCTTATCTTCCCATTTCTTTTTGCTTAGATTTTTACATAGTAAAAGAGCTTTCGCTCTTTCACAAGTTTGAAATTTTCAAACCTTAATTCATCAAGTTTTCAGCTGCTGCAAGAACTTTATCTCCGCGCATCATTCCATAATCTTGCATTTTAATAACGTCCATTGGCACACCAGCGATTTCAGCTTTTTTAGCAACTTCACCTTTCATGAAGGCAACTTGTGGGCCTAAAAGAAGAACGTCAGGTTTTGGTGAGCCTGTTCCGGCAAGCATGTTATCAATGTCCGCTGTTGATTTTGCGAAAATTTCGTAATCTTTCCCGTTATCTGCTGCTGCTTTTTGCATTTTTGATACCAAAAGTGATGTTGACATACCGGCTGCACATGCAAGTGCAATAACTTTATCTGCCATAATTATTTCTCCTTATTCTTAACGTTTTATAATTTAACGTTCTTTATAAAAATAATTATAACGTTTTCATTTTCATAATGCAAGCGTTATCTATTTTTTGAAAGTGCTTTATAAAATTTGTTAGTTAGTTTATTTTTCGCTTTATAGCAAGCTTTAACCGACTTTTTTGTCATAAAATAAAAAAGCTACTATCAAATAGTAGCTTTTTGAAATATTTGTTTCTCTTTTTGGAACAAATTTATTTTTTTTTAAGATGATAATCAATTGATTTATGAGCTAATATTTCTAAAATAGCTAGTACTGGGAGTTGCGTGGTCAGATTTCCTAAAGGATACTGTTTGGACCATTCGTTAACAAGATTGTACGAGAGTTGGTAATCAGCAAGTTTAGCAACGGTGCAATCTTCATTATTTGTAATCGAAATAATTTTTGCTCCGCCCGCTTTAAACTCCAATTCTTTATTAACAACTTGTTCTGTTTCCCCTGACACAGACATGATTACTGCCACAACATTTCCCATCCCCTGAACTTGAACAGCTTGAAACGGGTCAGAGATAACGAAGCTTCGTAATCCAGTGTTTACAAAATATTTAGTAGCATACTCACTTAATGAACCAGATGTTCCTAAGCCTAAAAACACGGTATAATCAGCTTTAGCAATCATTTGTGCAGCATTATTGAGTTTTGCCTGATAATTATCTGTATTCATTCGACGTAAAAACATGTTGAATTCGAGCATATTATCATAATGTTGCTCTTCTGGTGTTTTTTCTTTGAGTTGATTTTTGAGGTAAAATTTTAAATCAGACCAACCTTCAAAACCAAGTTTTGTACATAGTCGGACAATTGTCGAAGTTGAAACATGAGCTTGACTTGCTAAATCACGAATCGTCATTTGTTGGACTTCTTCAGGTGATTTAATGATGAAATCAAAAACTAGCGTTTCAAGCTCGTTAAGTTTACTGATTTGTTCGGGTAGAAACATCATTTATTTACTCTCCGTATTTGGAAATATTTAGCTCCGCCACAAATTCTTTAAAAAATTTACTGACAGAATCATTGCTTGAAAGGATTTGCCAAATTTTAGCAAAACTGTCAGTAAAAATTACTGACAGCTTTTATCCTTATAATAATTGAAATTTTCTTAGCTTTTTCCAAAAACGAAAGCATAGATTAAGCCAAGAATTTCATGACCATAATAATTAGGATAATAAAGAAGATTATTGACTTTTGTCTTTGCAGCAAAACCTTCTACTTTTACACCTTCATGTTTTGCTAGATACAAGGCTCGGTAAAGATGAAAATCGCTAGTGACAATCACGGTTTTTCCGTCAAAATATTTTTTAGAATAAGAAATATTTTCCGCGGTATCCCCCGCCTTATCTTCACTAATAATTCTGTCAGCCCTAATATGATGACTTATCAGATAATTTTTCATACTAAAAGCTTCACTAACAGGCTCGTCAGCTCCTTTTGCTCCAGACACAATAATTTTGGCTTGCGGATTATTCTTAGCAAGCAAGAGTGCTGCATCTAGCCGCTCTTGAGTAATCTTGGCTGGTTTTTTATTTTGATTTATTCGTGAGCCAAGGACTAAAATTGTTTTAATGTCTGTGGAATTTTCAACAGTTCTGTCAGTAGATTTACTAAAAATCAAAGCAAGACAAATTACTGAAATCAAAAGAATTAGACCGGCAAAAGCGCCTATAATCTTAAAAAATTTTTTCATTAATTAGAAACTTTGTTTACGAGAATCACGTGTTTTACGGGCATTTTTATTACGCTCAGCACGGCGTTTTTTCTTGTTATCTTCTTCAATTTGCCATTTAATTGCACGTTTGTAACCTGGTTTAACGTGTTTTTTACCTTTTTTAAGGGCACCAATGGTTTTTGTTGAAATTTCATCTTGTTTTTTCGTCCGTTTTTCACGACGGTCACGGTCATAAGAATCAACAATTTCACCATCTTTAATAGCTTTTGGTTGGAATGTAACACCCATTTTTTCAATCTCACGAATACTTGAATCATCAGAAGGACTATAGAGTGTAATGGCTGTTCCTTGTAATCCATTACGGCCAGAACGACCCACTCGGTGAACAAAGAAAGTTAAATCTTTTGGAATTTCATCATTGATAATGTGTGATACACCTTCAATATCAATTCCACGCGCAGCAATATCGGTTGCCACAACATATTGATAATCCAAATTTTTAATTGAATTCATGATACGTTTACGTTCACGTGGCGGTACATCACCATGAATTTTTGCAACTTTAAGTCCGTTACTTGTCAAGAAATGATGAATGTCATCAACACGACCTTTGGTATTGGCAAAAATCATTGCCATGTAAGGATTCGTTGCTTTTGTCAATTGGAGCAAAAGTTGGTTATGTGAACTTCCTTTGGTAGAAACAAGCCAATTTTCAATTGTATCTGAAATTACTGTCTTATTGGCAATTTTTTGCATGACAGGATTATGCAAATATTTTTTCAAAAATGGTTGAAGTTTTTGAGGAATAGTTGCTGAGAAAACGAGCATTTGCACGCGTTTACCAAAACTTGAAGCAATTTGGTCAACATCTGCCAAAAATCCCATGTCAAGCGTCATATCCGCTTCATCAACAACAAAAGTATTAGCAGTATGCACAATTAAAGCATTAGATTTGATTAAATCATGGATTCGACCTGGTGTTCCAATTACGACATGTGGTTGTGATGATTCCAATTTTTTGATTTGACGGGCCTTATCAGTCCCACCAACAAAGTTTGAAACACGAAGCTTGTCATTAACTTTTGTAAATTCTTGAGCTGCTTTGTAAATTTGAGTAGCTAATTCACGTGAAGGAGCCGTAATGACTGCTTGCACTTCATCAAGCTCAGTATCAATTTTTTGGAAAATTGGGAGTAAAAAAGTGTGTGTTTTTCCTGAACCAGTTTTTGATTCCCCTACCAGGTCACGGCCTGAGAGAACAATTGGAATCAATTTTTCTTGTACTTCAGTTGGTTTTTCAAATTTGATATTCTCTAACGTTTGGTTAATATAATCTTTAAAATTAAAGTCTGTAAATTTCATTTTTTTCTTTCATTTGTTGAGGATTATTCGTTTCATTTAAAAAATGACGAATCTCTGTTTTTGCTGATTTATCCATGGAAGGGACTTTTTTCTATTATATCAGAAAAAAAACATTTAAGAAACCAGTTCTTGTCACTATTTAAACTCATTTTTAAAATCTGTCAGCATTTTTTATTTTTAAAATTTACTGATAGCGCTAAAAAAAGAAAAAAATTGCTGACAGCTAGTCAACATTGAAGTCAGTGATTATATTATAAATAAAAAGTTACTGACAGAAATCCTGTCAGTAACTTTTATTTTCCATTATTCATTAACTTTACTTTTTAAAACCTTATGTTCAAGCTTACTAGGCCAGAAACTTGAAGTTTCAAAAAGATTTGATTCTTCAAAAACTTCTTCTGAGCTAAATTTATCACCAACTTCATTTGTTCTTAAAATTTTAGCAACTTTAAAGGCAGAAATGACTAATAATATAGCCACACAAAGTAAGAAAATGACTGACAGACTTCCTTGAATCATTGTATTACGCATGGTTGCTTGCGCATTCGTTAATGCTAGACCAGATAATTTACCAGAAGCCACTTGGGCTTTTGCTACTGAATAAGAAGCAAAGTAACCAATATTGACATCACTTGAAAAGATTTTTTGCCAACTGGCCGCAAAAGTTACACAAACATCCCAAACTAAAGGAAGTGCTGGAATCCAAACCCATTTAAGATAACCTTTACGGATAACCATGACACAAACAATAGCCAGAGCTACCGCCGCAATTAATTGATTAGAAATCCCAAAGAGCGGATACATGATTTTTATTCCACCATTCGGGTCAGAAACGCCCATCAAAAGCAAAGCACCCCAAACTCCAACAATCACTGCTGTCGTTATAATTTTACTAGGTAACCAATCATCATCACCTAAGCGACCTAATTTTTTGAAGCCACGCAGGGCATCATTAAGTAAATAACGAGTCGATTTTGTTGCCGCTGAAACAGCTGACAGGATAAAGAGCGCCTCAAACATAATCGCAAAATGATACCAGAATCCCATCATATTTGTCCCACCAATAAGTGGCACCTTATGCAAAATATTTGACATTGAAACGGCTAAAGTTGGTGCACCACCAGTCCGTGAAACGATTGATTGCTCACCTACATCTTTTGCCACTTGCTCAAGTGCTTTTTCACCAGTCGTTCCTTCCCAGTCAATACTGAGCTTTGAACCGTCAGGCATCATGGCTACATTTGGAATTGCTTTAGCAGCATTATATTCAGCACTTTTATCTGCTTGATAACTTGAAGCTGCGAGTTTTTGAATACTAGCTTGAGGGGTATTCATAGAATAATAAATTCCAGGATTAAGAGAAATCGCAGCGACTAAAGCCATAATAGCAACAAATGATTCAAAGAGCATCCCACCATAACCAATCATTCGCGTTTGTGACTCTTTAGCAATCAAATGAGGCGTTGTTCCGGAAGACATCATTACATGGAAACCAGACAAGGCTCCACAGGCAATCGTAACAAATAAGAAGGGAAAGAGGGAACCAGCAAAAGCAGGACCATCTGTATTATGTGCAAAATTAGTCAGAGCTGGAATCGTAACATCTGGACGCACCCCAACTACAGCTATTGCTAAAACAGCAATTGTACCAATTTTCATAAACATGGATAAGTAATCACGTGGTGTAAGTAAAATCCAAGCGGGGATAATGGCTGCAATAAAAGTATAGCCCATGACCCACCAAACTAAAGCGGTTGGTGAAAGCATGAAAATATGCGCAAATGAAGATTCTGAAACCCAACGTCCACCGAAAATAGCAACTAAAAGGAGAATAAAACCAATCGCTGAAATTTCATTCACATGCCCTGGGCGAATATATTTCAAATAAATTCCCATTAATAAGGCAATTGGAATGGTCATCCCAATCGAAAAGACTGCCCAAGCAGAATTTGCCATCGCCGTCACACAAATCAAAGCTAAAACAGCAAGAACAATCATTGTCATGATAAATACAATAAATGAAGTCAAGCCACCAGCAAATCTGCCAACTTCATCATGAGCCATTGCCCCAATAGATTTTGCTCGACGACGATGTGAATACCAGAGAACAAGCATATCTTGTACCCCTCCGGCAAAAATTACTCCGAAAATAATCCAAATTGTCCCTGGTAAGTAACCCATTTGTGCCGCTAAAACTGGTCCAACCAAAGGCCCAGCTCCAGCAATTGAAGCAAAATGGTGACCGAATAAAACAACTCGATTAGTTGGGTCGAATTCTTTTCCGTCATTATGGCTTTCCGAAGGAGTTGCCCGTAAATCATTTGGACGCATAATCTTACGTTGAATATATAAAGCATAAAAACGATAGCCAATCAAATAAGAACAAACTGCTGCAATAACAAACCAAATCGCATTAATCGTCTCTCCTTGAGCCAGAGCAATCAACGACCAAGCAAGACCACCTAGTAAAGCGACCGCCACCCAAATGATAATTGATAGAAGACTGGGTTTTGGTAAATGTTTTTTCCAATCTTTCATTGTTTCTTGAAAATTTGCCTGCTTTAAATCTTTAATTCCGACAATTTTTCCTTGTTTATTCCGCAACAAAAATAGCTCTTCTTCTTCGGTAAAGTTTGAAGAGTTTCCAATATCTTTCATAATCCTCTATTCCTATGCACTTATCAATGCATTTGACCTTCCATATTTTTTAAAACAAAAATGTAACCGATTACAATAATATTTTAGCACTATTTAATCAAAAATATAAACATTTAAGTTTAAAAAAATCTCCTTAAAGCATCTTTTTGTAAAAATAAGATAAATTTCCAAAAGAATAGTCTAACATTGAAAAAGATTTCTGTAAAATAAAAAAAGGCTCTCCTTAAGGAGCGCCTTATTCATCATTTTATTTTGCTTTAGCATAAAGTTCGTTAACTTTATCCCAATTTACAAGATTAAAGAATGCTTCAATGTAATCAGGACGTACATTGTGATATTTAAGATAGTAAGCATGTTCCCAAACATCAAGTCCTAAAACTGGTGTCAACCCTTCAGAAATTGGATTATCTTGATTTGCAGTTGATACAACTTTCAATTTTCCAGCTTCATCAACAACTAACCAAGCCCATCCTGAACCAAAACGACCTGTGGCTGCAGCTTTAAATTCTGTTTTGAAAGTTTCAAAACTACCAAATTCTTTCGCAATTGCATCCCCAATTTCGCCGTCAGCATGGTTTTCAGAACCTTCAGTGTTTGGACGAAGCCAAAGCCAGAATTGACTATGGTTCAAATGACCACCACCATTGTTACGAACAGCTGTACGAATGTCTTCTGGAATTGCTGACAAATCTGTCAATAATTCTTCAAGGCTAAGGTCATCAAGTTCATTATGTTTTTCAATTGCTGCATTAAGATTATTCACATAAGTTTGATGATGTTTTCCATGATGCAAACGCATTGTTGCTTCGTCAAAGAAAGGTTCAAGCGCATTTGGCGCGTATGGAAGTTCAGGTAATGTAAATGCCATAGTAATTTCTCCTTTTAAGATGTGAACCCATTTTGAAGTCTTAATACTTTGGTATTTTGACTAGATTGAGAATGAATTCAGTTAGTTTATTTTTTTAATTCTATTCTCATTATAGTCGTTTTTGAAACCATTGCCAAATGATTTGATTTATAATTTATTATTTTCTTTGTTGGATAAAATTAAGCATATTAGTCGAGTAAAGGAGCTCAACCTTTCGACATTCTTCAATATTTTTTGAACCAGTTAAAACAAATAATTTATTCAAATCTTGTTTCCATTGTTCAATAACTTCTTCTACTTTTTCAGGTCCTGTTTGCATAAGGTTTTTCAAGATAAAACCAGCAGAACTTGACAAATCAGCCCCTAAAATTAAAGATTTAAAAATCTCTTGAGCCGAAGTAATTCCACCTGTTGCAATCAAACTTTTTCTATTATCAGCCATTTTAGCTTCTAAAAGACTCTCAAGCGTTGACAAACCAAATTCATCCAAGTTAAAACCATTTTTACTCCGTTTACGTTCAATCCAAGCAAAATTAGTTCCGCCAGCTCCCCCAATATTTATTCCTGTGACAGCTGTTTTTGCGAGTGCTTTAAAGGTTTTTTGTGAAATTCCAAAACCGACCTCTTTGACAATGACTGGAACTTCTAATTGACTTGCAATTTCATTAATATTTTCTAACCAATAAAATTCACGGTCTCCTTCATCCATTGGCAATTCTTGCGCTGTATTGACATGGATTTCTAACGCATTTGCCTCAATCATATCCACCGCTCGCCTGGCATTTTCTAGAGAATGACCTGCGCCGATATTGGCAAAAAGAAAACCAGAAGAGTGTATTTTACGAACTTCACTGAAACCAGCAGCTAGTTCTGGAAATTTCAAAGCAATCGATTGAGAGCCTACCGCCATGGCTAAATGTTGATTTTTCGCAATTTCTGCTAATTGACGGTTGATTTTATCTGCTCGCTCTGTTCCACCAGTCATCGCTTCAATATAAAAGGGGAATTCAAAATTCTGTCCAAATACTTCTGATGAAAAGTTGATTTTTTCAGTAGATAATTCTGGCAAACTATTAGGAATGATTCGACTATCAGAAAAAGTCAGGCCCAAGGTCTGATTTTTTTCTTCACGCCAATATTTATAAGCTAACGATATGTGTTCATCTTTGCGATGTTGATGGATTTCTTTTTCAGTTTTCATCAGTTATTTCTCAATTCATTAAAATCTAACTCTGCATTTTTAGCAGACTTATCTCAGTTATTTTTTTGAGCAACCTTAAATTTTTCAAGATTGATTCCATATTCCGATAATTTATTTTGGACTTCAGCAATAGCTTGGGTATTTTGAGCAAATAAAATAATATTCTCCCCAAAACCGGCCCCAGAGATTTTAGCAGCAAATTCAGGATAGCTATTGAGTAAGTTTAAAGCAATAGCTAATTCTTTAGTCATATAACCTTCTGGAATATTCTCCAAAAGCAAAAGTTGATTTTCTGATAACTTTTCTTTGAATAAAGCAAAATCTTGAATGTCAATCGCCGTTGCCAATTCAATGACCAGCTCATTTGAAGCTTGATAAAATTCATCAGAAAGCTTTATTTTTATTTTTTCACTCGTTTTTGCCGCTTTTCCTGTTTGAACCACAAAAGTTGCCCAAGGAATTTCGAGAGGTATGACTCGCTTATGATTCTGATAAAAAACAGAACCACCATACATAATAGCAGCAATATCGCCCATTGAACCTGAGCCTTGAACTTCAAAATGTGTTTTTGCGGCAATTTCAAAACGTTTTTCAAGTGACAACTGGAAATCAAAAAACTGATTGACTGCATTAACTAGACCACAAACGACTGAAGCACTTGATCCGTAGCCTTTTTTATTTTCACCAAAGCCTAAATCACTGACAATCTCAAGAGAAATTTCTGGAGATGATGATAAAATTTTACTGACAGAATTTTTTTCAATGCTGTCAGCAGCTGACAAAGTATTTTTTAAAGCTGTCAGTGCAAAATTCCACGGATTTTCTTTAGTAAATTCAATATTAGACAAAGAAAACTCAAAATCAGACAATCCAACATTTGTTTTGAAAATTGATTTTCCTGTAGTAGCTGAAATTCTTACTTCAAAATTTGTTTCAATTGTTGTGATAAGGGCGAGATTTCCTTCTTTTGTGACTGAATATTCTCCCGCAAAAAAAAGTTTTCCTGGAACTTTGATTGTCATTTTTTTCTCAGAGATATTCATAAGCGCCCCCAGCACGTGCGATATCAAATGTTAATTCTGGAAATTCCGCTTGTAATTTAGCTAAGAGAACTTTTTCAGTCGCGTGGTCAGTAATAATTTTAACGTTTGGACCGGCATCGATAGTCACAAAAGCAAGCAATCCTGATTGGTAAGCCTGATTCACAAAGTCAATCACTCGTCTTGTTTCTTGCGTGAAGTAATCAAAAGGTTGGTTAGAGAGACGATTTTGTTTATGCATGCCTAATGCATTATCCTGAGCAATTAGACCAACTTTTTCAATATCAGCATTTAAAATGGCCTGCTTCATTTCTTCCAGTTGAATGGCTGATTTTTCAGCCCAAGCACTATAACTTGGTGCAGTTTGTGCCAATTGCATGCCCTTAGTTGACGACATTTTTTTCTTTTCAGCAGAGATTTCAGCAACAATCATTGAAAGACCAATATCTTCGTTGTAAAAAGATTCCGCAAAAGAAGATTGATGATCTTCTCCTTTATTCCAAACTGCAAAATTTCCAAAAATTGACCGAGAAGCTGACCCTGAACCGCGTCTAGCTATTCGTGACATTTCTGAATCATCTTTTTCTAAATCTAAAAGTCCAAACATAGCAGCTGTCAGAGCAGCAAAACTTGAAGCACTTGAAGCCAAACCAGCAGCTGTTGGCACATGATTTTCTGATTGAATCATTACTTTAGGGAAATTTCCATATTGTTCACGCATCATTTCCAAAAATTGACTGATACGGTTGCTATCCGCCACTTCAGAATTCAAAATCAAGGAATCAGACTCATTGTCAGTAAATTCAACAGAAGTTGTTGTATAAAATGGCTCCAGAGTCATTGACAAAGAAGAGGTAGTTGGAATATTTAGAGCGATATCCGCTTTTCCCCAATATTTAATCAAGGCGATATTTGTATGCGCCCTTGCAGTAACAATATTTTTCATGAAACTATTATATCAAAAATTTGATTCTTTCTTCTCTCCTATCATTTCAATAAGTTATTTTTTACACTAAAAAATACATTTTTTCAGACTAAATGATGAATTTACTGCCAAAAGAGAAACAAAAACTTGATTTTCAAGAGGAAATTTTATAAAATTGTCAGGTACGTTTTTGTATTCATAATTATGATATTGGAAAAAGTTTATCAAATTTTCCTTCGATAAAACTTTAATTTAACCAAAATATGCTAATTTACAGTTCACATTTTCAAAATGATAAACTAATCTAGCAGGAGAATTGTTAATAATGACTATCAATAAAATTGGGACGGGAATTGCCCATTCCAAACTAATCTTAATTGGAGAACATTCCGTTGTATATGGTCAGCCAGCAATTGCCTTACCTGTAACAATTCTTAAAACTACAGTGACAATTACCTCATCAAAATATGGCCAATACATTGAAAATAACGAATTTCGTAGAAGACTTGATTTAATGGGAGATGAATTTGAAGGAATTCGTCAACTCATTATGCGCTTACTCTCTAAATTTCATTCATCAAAAATGCCATTTTCTTTAGAAATTGATTCAAATATTCCTCAAGGACGTGGCTTGGGAGCTTCTGCTTCATTGGCAACTGCTATTACCAGAGCTTTTTATGATTTCTTTGATGCTGAACTTCCGCAAAAAGATTTACTCTTTTATGCCAACTTTTCAGAAAATATTACTCACGGAAAATCTTCTGGAATTGATGTGGCAACTGTAAATTCTGAACACCCTTTGTGGTTTATTAAAGACAGCACAATTGAACCCTTTGAACTCAATCTTCATGGTTTTATCGTGATTGGCGATACTGGTGTTCACGGCTTTACGAGTCAAGCCATCAATATTGTTCGCGAAAAACTTGTTGAAGAAAAAGAAAAAACACAAGATTCAATTAATCATTTAGGTCAATTAGCGACCGATTCAAAAGATTTTTTGATGACAGACAAACTCAAAGAATTTGGTCATGTCATGAATAAAGCTCACGAAAGATTATCTGATTTGGGAGTTTCTCATCCACGTCTAGATAATTTAGTCGAAACTGCTCGTAAAAATGGTGCACTTGGTGCTAAATTAACTGGTTCAGGGCTAGGTGGTGTCATGGTTGCTCTTGCTGAAAATGAAAAAGATGCTATTCGTATCAGTCAACGTCTTCTAAAAAATGGCGCTAAAAATACTTGGATTTACTCTTTTTAAGATGGTTGATGACCATCTTTTTTTGTTATAATGAATCTATCAATTTGCACTAAGGATAACTTATGGAAAATCAATACGAAATTCTTCAATCACTCATCGAAAAAATGGAAATTGTTACTGTTGGCTCGGCTGTCAGTAAAACAAAGCTAAATCGTAAAGAAATCATTGATTTTGTACGTTCACAACGTTCTTTAAGAATTTTTGATGAGGAAAATCAAAAATGGATTAACGAAAATGTTGACGGGCACTGTTAAATTTTACTGACAGAAATTTTAATCAATCAAAAATATAAAAAAGTTACTGACAGACTGCCTGTCAGTAACTTTTTACTTATAAGTCATGAAATTCTGCATATAATTCTTGACGATTTAGACCTCGTTCTTTAGCAATTTGTTTAATGGCAACATTGGGTTTTACATTTTGTTCAACTAAAACTTTAACTGCTTCGAGCGCTGTCAATTCTGGCTCTTGAACTTCTTGAGCCACTTCATCCGCTCCTGAAACAATAATTAGACATTCCCCTTTTATTGGTTGGTCCGTTAAAGATTTCAAAACCTCTGAAATCTTACCACGACGATATTCTTCATAAATTTTCGTTAATTCGCGAACTAAAACAACTTCTCTATCCCCATAAATTTCCTGCATGTTAGCCAAAGTATCCCCAACTCTAAAAGGACTTTCATAGAAAATTTGTGTTTCTGGATAAGAAAGCTTACTTTTCAAGAACTTTTGTTGCTCCCCTTTTTTTCTAGGAAGAAAGCCATAAAAAATATGAGGTTGAGGAACTAATCCTGAGGCAATCAAGGCAGTAATTCCTGCTGAGGCACCAGGAAGAGCGATAACATCAATTCCTTCATCAATTGCAGCTAAAACTAAATCATGGCCTGGGTCAGAAATTGAAGGCATTCCAGCATCAGAAACCTGTGCAATAGATTGTCCTTTTTTCAAAAAATCAATTAATTTAGGAATTTTTTCTTGGGAATTATGTTCATGAAAAGATTCTTGCGGAACTTTAATTTCAAAGTGATTTAAAAGGCGCAAAGTATTTCGCGTATCTTCTGAACAAATCAAATCTACAGTTTTCAAAGTTTCAAGAGAACGTAGAGTCATATCTTGCATATTGCCAATTGGTGTTGGAACCAAATAAAGACTTCCAGCAGTTTTTAGGCCTTTAAATGACCGTTGAATACTAAATTTATTTTCCATCAGCGATACAAAAGCTCCAAACAATCTAAACAAGATTCCCCTTCAGCCAATCGTTCTGCATAATGCAGATGACAAACATGGAAACCTTCATTAAAAATTTGAATCAAGTTAGGATTTGGCTGGTCTTTAGGCGTTTCTTTTTTAACTTCTTTTTTCTCAAATTCTGCCAAACGGTCACGCAATTTTTCTAATTCCATGCGTAAGGTTGCATTTTCAGTCATTGATGATTCAAGCACTTGGCGAATTCCTGAAATTTGCGTTAATGTGGTATTTAATGTATTTTCAAGTTCGCCCAGTTGGTCGAAAACATCATATTTATCAGCCATGATTCACCTCAATTTCTGCAAGTTCAAAATCCTTGCTATATTCTCCAAAGCGGATTTTTACTCTATTTTTTAAAACATTTAAGCCAACAACTTTTCCTTTTCCCTCTGAAGTAGTTACAAACTCACCAAAATCTGGGAAAAGTTGTTGGGCTTCTTTATAAAAACTATCTTCATAAGTTAAACAGCACATCAAACGACCACAAAGACCGTTTAATTTATTTTGTTTCAAAGATAGATTTTGATTTTTGGCCATTTTGATTGAAACATTTGGAAATTCATAAACAAACTCAGAACAGCACAAAGGACGCCCACAAGGTCCAAGTCCACCATGAATTTTCGCCGCATCTCTTGGCCCAATTTGGCGAAGTTCAATCCTGATTCTGAAAGTTGTTGCCAACTCACGCAAAAGCAATCGAAAATCAACACGATTCTCTGCTGTAAACGAAATAAAAAGTTGCATTTGGTCAAAATTATAAGCAACATCAATAATTTTCATTTCCAAACCTTGTTCGATGACAAGTTGGCGAACTTTATCTTTGGCTTGTTTAGAACGTTCCTCAAGTTTTGCAATAACTTGGAGATCATCCTCATTTACTTTACGCACAATCGTGTGGTGAATTTCAAGATTCGCTTCTTCAGAAATTTCACGTACAATTTTTCCGTAAAAGTTTCCCTTATCTGAGCGAAGGATAACTTCTGTTTGTGGAGCAAGTTCTATATCACTTATTGCAAATACATTTGATTCGCCATGTGCAAATTTTATTTCATAAATCATAATATTCTCCTGATATAAGATTTTTCAATCAAAGGATAAGTTTGACAAGTTTCATAAAACAATAAAAGTTAAACTTGACTCAAATCGGACATTGCTTTTCCACATTTTTATTGCCTGAAATGTTTTTAAAAGTTCCTGACTCATTCTTTCTTGATTAAAAAGTTGTAATAAAAGTTCAAACGCTTGATTTTGTTTTTCTTTGTCATCAAAAATTTCGACTAATTCTTTCAAATACAAGAACGCCTCGTCAGCAGATTTTTTTAAAAGTTTTACAAATTGTTGAAGTCTTTGAAGTCCTTCGATAAACCAGCTCTGCTGAGCTAATTCTAATGCTTTGTCAGTCGAATTACAGATTTCCGCAAGAAGTTCTGCTTGTGTTTTTAAAATACCATTCTTTTCCAAAAAATCTTGTAAGTATTGAACATTTTTTTGAAAATTAATAATTTGTGTCCGTGATTTTATTGTTTGTAAAATCATATTTTCATTGTCTGTCAGTAAAAAAACAACAATTTCTGTTTCTGGTTCTTCAATTGATTTCAATAAAGCATTTGCTGCATTAGGATGCATTTTTTCAGCTTCCTTAATTAAAAGCACTTGTTGATTTCCCTCATAACCAGATTCATTGAAAACCTGTGTCAGCTCCCGAATTTGTGCCGTTTTAATCGTTTGTCCATCAGGTTCAACGATATGTAAGTCAGTAAATTCTTGTTGTGCAACAAGACGACAAGAACGACAATGTCCACAAGGCAAAGCATTTTCAGGATTCTCACAAAATAAGGCTTGACTCAGCCAGATTGCTAATTCAAAAGAACCAAATCCCCCTGAAAATAAATAAGCATGACTTAATTTTCCATGTTGCAAAATCGTTGAGAACTGCTTATAAAGTTGAGGCTGAATATCTCTTATTTCCACAAGAAACCTTTCTAAATATTTACCAAATCTAGTCTAAATAACAAAATAAAAAAAACTATTTAACATCCTCATTTTTTGAAAAATGTAAGTATTTTTAGCATTCTTAATTTTGCTGACAGATTAAATTGTCTTTAAAATTCACTGACAAATCTTTTTTTGAGGACGGAAAGTGTATCAACTACGACTTTTTCTAAAGGTTGACTTGCATCTATTTTTACAAAACGCTCAGGTTCTTTTGCAACAATCTCCAAATAACCTTCCCGAACTTTACGATGCATCTCAGCTCTTTCCAAATCTAAACGATTTACCTCATCAGCTCGATTTTTCATAATTCGCTCAAGGGCAACATCCGTATCAACATCAAAATAAAGCGTCAAATCAGGCTTCAACCCATCTGTTGCAAAATAGTTAAGCCAATCAACAACTTCGACACCCAAATCACGGCCATATCCCTGATAGGCGACAGATGAATCAATAAATCGGTCAACAATGACAATTTTACCCGCTTGTAAAGCTGGCAACATTTTTTCTTGCATATGTAAACGACGCGCCGCCGCAAAAAGCATTAACTCAGTTTTAGAATCAATTTCTGTATTCTTTGGATCAAGAATAATTTGGCGAATTTCTTCCGCCACTCGAACACCGCCTGGTTCACGAGTGGCGACAATTTCACGCTTCATTTTTTGGATTTCAGGTAAAATTTCTTTTAAAACCGTTGTTTTTCCTGCTCCATCGGGTCCCTCAAGGGAAATTAAAATTCCATTCATAGCCTCTATTATACCAAAAAAACAAACATTTTATCTTTTTTCTAAAAATAATAGCGTCACTTTTTGCGTAATTTTACTAAAAATTGTATAATATAACTGAAACAGCTTACTTGATTTGTTAATTCAAATAAATACGAGTAACATTCAATAAAAAATTTTCCACTTGAAAGGACAACTATGAAAAAAATTCTTGTTGTTGATGATGAAAAACCAATCTCAGATATCGTAAAATTTAATTTAACCAAAGAAGGTTTTGAAGTCTTTACAGCTTTTGATGGTGAAGAAGCTCTTGAAGCATTTAAAGAAGTACAACCTGACCTTATCCTGCTTGATTTGATGTTACCTAAACTTGATGGTCTTGATGTTGCACGTGAAATCCGTAAAACTTCTGACACTCCAATTATTATGGTGTCAGCTAAAGATAGTGAATTTGACAAAGTAATTGGTCTTGAACTTGGTGCTGATGATTATGTCACAAAACCATTTTCAAACCGTGAACTATTAGCTCGTATCAAAGCCAATTTGCGTCGTATCAATGTCGCACCTGCTGAATCTACTGACAATGTCAAAAAAGAATTGGTTATCGGAAACCTCCGTATCAATCCAGCACATTATGCTGCATATAAAAACGATAAACAACTCGATCTTACACACCGTGAGTTTGAATTGCTTTACTACCTTGCACAACACCTTGGCGAAGTGATCACTCGTGAAAACCTTTTGGAAACCGTTTGGGGTTATGACTATTTCGGCGATGTACGTACAGTTGACGTTACTGTTCGTCGTTTACGTGAAAAAGTTGAAGATACACCAAGCCGTCCACAATACGTTTCAACACGCCGTGGGGTTGGCTACTATATGAGCAACCCGCATGATTAAATTTTTTAATTCAATGATTTTTAAAGGAGTAGTTGCCCACCTACTTCTTTTTGTCATCCTTTTTATGAGCAGTTTTGATTACAATTTTGCTCATTTAAGTACTTTTATCGGTTACTACCTATTTTCACTCGTCTTTGTTTTAGTCTTTCTTAATCAGCAGCATCGCATGATTGTGAATGTTTCTAAACAGATGAATGACATAAAAAATGGCTATTTAAATCGTGATAAAATCCCAAAAGGGACAAGTGAAATCAATGAATTATACGACGAAATTTTAAAACTTGGTGAAGATATTGTTCGCACTCAGAACAATCTTGAAAATCAGAGAAATCAATTAGACAGCATCCTCGCCTATATGGTTGATGGCGTCATTGCCACCGACCGTCGCGGGAATATTATTATGGCCAATAAATCAGCTTTGCATTATTTGAATACAGATAATGATCTCTTGATGGAAAAAAATATTGTTGAGGTCTTAAAAATTGAAGACCAGTATAATTTCTATGATTTATTGGAAAAGGAGCCAGAGGTAACTATTGAAACACATGATACTGGAAATGAAGCCATTTCACTTCACATAAAATTTGCTCTTTTTCGTCGTGAGTCTGGTTTTATTTCAGGAATTATTGCTGTTTTACATGATATGACTGAACAAGATAAAGCAGAACGTGAACGACGCCTATTTGTTTCTAATGTTTCACACGAACTCCGAACTCCGCTCACCTCAGTAAAAGCCTACTTGGAAGCACTAGAAGACGGAGCCATTGAGGATAAAGAAACAGCTTCATCCTTTATTAATGTTTCACTTACTGAAACTAATCGGATGATTCGAATGATTTCCGACCTTTTGACTTTATCAAGAATGGATCAAGACCGAATCGTTCTTAATAAAGAAATGATTAATTTAATTGCCTTCTTAGACTATCAAATTAACCGTTTAGACCAAATTTTAGAAACCGAATCAAACGATTTAATCTCTTCTAATTTCACTCTCGTCAGAAAATACTCTGAACAGCCCATCTGGGTCGAAATTGATACCGATAAAATTGCTCAAGTCATTGACAATATCATCGGAAACGCAATTAAGTATTCCCCTAAAGGTGGAACGATTACAATTTCCGTTGAAAAACGTGAAAGTGACGTTCTAATCTCCATCAGTGACCAAGGAATGGGAATTCCAAAATCTGATTTACTTAAGATTTTTGACCGTTTCTACCGAGTTGATAACGCTTCAAGAAATTCAAAAGTTGGGGGAACAGGTTTAGGCCTCTCTATTGTCCATGATATTGTTAAAATACATGGCGGAACAATTTTTGCAAGCTCTGATGGAGAAGGAAAAGGAACAACCTTTAGTTTCACTCTTCCATATTCTTTAGAAGCCGCAGATGACTGGGATGATGGCACTGATGAGTTTGAATTTGAGGGTAATGAATAATTTTCCCTAAAAAGAGTCCACACATATTTGTGGACTCTTTTTTTATGAATAAACCTAGACTTTTAACACAAAAAACTCTCTTAAGCTAATGAATTTCCTGATAAATTTATTTTCAAATAAAATATAAAAGCTCATGGCAATCCCACTATTTTTCTGCTACAATAGACTGTATGACTGAACAAAATGGCTTTAAATATTCCATTTTAGCCTCTGGTTCAACAGGAAATTCTTTTTACTTAGAAACTCCAAAGAAAAAAATTCTTGTTGATGCCGGACTATCTGGAAAAAAAATAGAAAGTTTACTATCAGAAATTGACCGTGATATTCATGATATTGATGCTTTATTAATTACCCATGAACATAGTGACCATATCAAAGGGATTGGTGTTTTGGCAAGGAAATATGGTATTGACCTTTACGCAAATGAAGATACTTGGTCTGAACTAGATAGTAAAAATGCTTTAGGAAAAATCCCTGTTGAACAAAAACATCTGTTTGAAATGGGAAAAACAATGACTTTTGGTGATATTGATGTTGAATCTTTTGGCGTGAGTCACGATGCCATCGCACCACAATTTTATCGTTTCATGAAAGATAACAAGAGTTTTGTTATGCTAACTGATACAGGTTATGTATCTGATAGAATGCGTGGAACCATTGAAAATGCGGATGCTTATCTTATGGAATCAAACCATGACATTGAGATACTCCGCATGGGAGCCTATCCTTGGCGGACAAAGCAACGTATCCTAAGTGACCAAGGCCACTTATCTAATGAGGACGGCGCTGAGGCGGCTTTTAGTATTCATGGCAATAAGACAAAACGAATTTTTCTAGGGCACTTGAGTTTAAATAATAATATCAAAGAGCTTGCTCATCTTACTATGGATGGTTACTTACAACAACATGATGTCGATACTAAAAAGGACTTGAAGATCCTTGATACTAGTCACGAACATGCTAGTCAACTTTACGATATTTAGTTACTCATCAGCAAATAAAAAAGAACCCTTAGGGTTCTTTTTTTTACATCATACCACCCATTCCCATGCTAGGGTCCATTGGAGGCATAGCCGGAGCAGCTGGTTCTGGTTTATTAGCAACTACTGCTTCAGTAGTCAAAATCAACCCAGCAACAGAAGCCGCGTTTTGCAAAGCTGAACGAGTTACTTTTGCAGGGTCAACAATTCCTTCTTCAATCATATTAACCCATTGACCAGTTGCAGCATTGAAACCTGTACCTACTTCTTCTGAACGAAGTTTATCAATGATAACTGAACCTTCGTATCCTGCATTGGCAGCAATTTGACGAACTGGTTCTTCAAGAGCACGGCGAACAATGTTAATTCCTGTTTGGATATCTCCTTCTTCTGAAAGTTTATCCAAAGCCGCAATAGCATTAACAAGTGCTGTACCACCACCAGAAACAATACCTTCCTCAACGGCTGCACGTGTTGCATTAAGTGCATCTTCAATCAAGAGTTTCATTGCTTTGAGTTCTGTTTCAGTTGCAGCACCAACTTTAACCACTGCAACACCACCAGCTAATTTTGCAAGACGCTCTTGTAATTTTTCACGGTCAAAATCAGAAGTTGTTTTTTCAATTTGCGCTTTGATAATAGCTACACGATCAGAAATAGCATCAGCAGAACCAGCTCCTTCAACAATTGTTGTGTGGTCTTTATCCACTGTTGCTTTAGCTGCTTGTCCTAAAGCTTCAAGAGTAGCATCTTTAAGATCGAGACCAAGTTCCTCAGTAATTACTGTACCACCTGTTAAGATAGCCAAATCTTCCAATTGAGCTTTACGACGATCACCAAATCCTGGCGCTTTTACAGCTACGACATTGAAGACTCCTTTAATCTTATTAAGAACAAGCGTTGGCAATGCTTCTCCATCAACATCATCAGCAACAATAAGAAGTGGACGATTTGTTTTCAAGATTTGTTCAAGGAGCGGTAAAATTTCTTGAATATTTGAGATTTTTTTGTCGGTAATAAGAATATAAGGATTATCTAACTCAGCAACCATTTTTTCTGTATTAGAAACCATATATTGACTCAAATATCCACGGTCAAACTGCATTCCTTCAACAACATCAAGTTCAGTTTGCATTCCCTTTGATTCTTCAATGGTGATAACTCCGTCAGAACCTACACGTTCCATTGCATCAGAAATATACTCACCAACTTTTTCACTACGTGATGAAACAGTAGCTACTTGCGCAATTGCTGATTTATCGTGGACAGGAATTGCCATTTCTTTAATTGAAGCAACAGCTGTTTCAGCAGCAAGCTCAATTCCTCGACGAATACCAACTGGATTTGCACCTGCGGTAACATTTTTTAAACCTTCACGAACAATAGCTTGTGTCAAAACTGTCGCTGTTGTTGTTCCATCACCTGCGATATCATTTGTTTTTGAAGCAACTTCTGAAACAAGTTTAGCTCCCATATTTTCAAAATGATCTTCAAGTTCAATCTCTTTAGCAATCGTTACACCATCGTTTGTAATTAAAGGTGACCCATATGATTTTTCAAGCACAACATTGCGACCTTTTGGTCCAAGGGTTGTTTTTACTGTATCAGCAAGAATATCAATCCCGCGCATCATCGCTGTTCTAGCATCACTTGAAAATTTAATATCTTTTGACATTTTAGCTCCTTTTTAAGAATATATTTTTAATTTTATAGATTTTAAGATAGACAAAAGACAACCAAAAAATGATTGCTTTTATAATTTTACTCTACAATTGCAAGAAGGTCTGAATCTTTGAGAATCAAGAATTCTTCACCATCCATTTTTACGGTCGTTCCAGCAAATTTTTCAAAAATTACTGTGTCCCCTACTTTTACGAGTGGAGAAATCAGTGTTCCATGATGATTTGTTTTCCCTTCACCAACGGCAACAACTTCAGCTGTTTGAGGTTTTTCTTGGGAAGCGCTTGTTAAAACAATTCCACCCATTGATTTTTCCTCTTCTTCTTTCACACGTAAAACTACGCGATTCTCTAAAGGTTTCAACATTATATTTTCCTCCATTTTTTATTTTTTAGCACTCTTATTAAACGAGTGCTAACATATTCTTATTTTATCTCAATGGTCAGATTTAGTCAAGAGAAAACATTTAGATTTTATGAAATAAATTAGAAAGGGAGTTCTTCCGCATCAAGTAAGGTTTCTTCAGTCTTTATAGCGCTTTCTCGTAAAGCGATTGTTGCCCTACTTTCAAGTAAATCATAACTCAGTCCTAAGATTTCTGTGACATAATGTTTTTGATTTTGCTTATCCATGTAATTTCTAGTTCTAATTTCTCCTTCAATTGAAATAAGACTTCCTTTTTTTGCGTAAGAAACTAAAGTTTCTGCAGATTTTCCCCAAATAATAATTGAAATAAAATCTGCCTCGCGCTCTCCTTTTTCATTTTTGAAACGGCGATTGACTGCCAAGGTCACACGGACATAAGATTTATCATTTGTTGTTTTTGAAATTTCTGGCGCACTGGTTAAGCGTCCAATTAACATGGTTTTATTCATAATAAAATCCTCCTAACTTTTTATACGAAAAGTTAGAGCATTTGTCACAAAAAAATAAAAAATCTATCAATTGATAGATTTTTATGGTTTATTTAGCATTTAAAGCTGCAACAGTCATGTAATTATATGGACTATTGAAGTGTGGTAAGAAGAATAAATCAAGTAAGGCTAATTCATCAATCGTTTTCTTTTCTTGAATAGCTAAACTAAACATATTAATATTTCCTGCAATTATTTCACTCTTGCTAGCAAGTTGAGCACCAATAATTCTGCGACTTTTTGTTTCATAAACGATACGAATTTTCACACTATCATTATTTTCATGAAGGAACCATGCTTTTTGCTTATCTTCAAAATCACTAAATGAAACTTCTAGGCCGATTTTTTTCGCAGCTTTAACCGATAAGCCCGTAGAAGTCATATTGTAACCAAAAATAGAGATTCCATTAGAACCTTGTACACCAACAGATTCTAGTGCTTTTCCTCCAATATTATGACCAGCAACAATCCCTGAGCGAACAGCGTTTGAGGCAAGGGCAATGTAGGTGAAGTCTTGTAAAGCATTAGAATAGATTGTGGCAACATCTCCTACAGCATAAACATCTGGATCACTACTTTGTTGATGTTTATCCACTTTGATTGCTCCATTTTTAAAGGTTTCTAAATGTTCACCAGCCAATGCACTATTGGCTGTAAAGCCAATACAGTTAATAACGAGGTCAACATCATAAGTTGATTTATTAGTTACAATCTGTGATACATGACCTTTTTCATTTGCCTTAAACTCTTGAGCTAATTCCCCAAAATGGAGTTCAATTCCATGTTGGGCAAGATTTTCATCCATCCCTTTAGCAAACTCTTCATCATAATATGAAGCAAGTGAAGTACTTTCTGCATCAAAAAGTAGAACTTCTTTTCCACGACGTTTGGCAGCTTCAGCAATTTCTGTCCCAATATAACCAGCACCAATCACAGCAATCCGTTTCACATCATTCTTAGCAAACTCTTCGTCAATGGCTTGCCCTTCTTGAAAAAGTTTTAAAAAATGAATGCCTTTAAGATCTTTTCCTGGCAAGTTAGGAATAATTGGACGTGAACCTGTTGCCAGAACGAGTTTATCATAATTTTCTGTAATCTTTTCTCCAGTTTTCGACTTGGCATAAATCATTTTATTAGTAAAGTCAATTTCTGAAACTTCTGTTTCTGTTAATATCTTTACTCCCTTTTTTTCAAAATCTTCTGCTTTGGCATAAAACAGCTCATCTGGTTTTTCAATTTGTCTTCCGACCCAAATAGCTGTTCCACACCCTAAGTAACTCATATTACTGTTACGGTCAATCATAACAATCTCATGGCCTGGATATTGATCAATTAATGTATTTGCTGTAGCAATGCCTGCGTGGTTCGTACCGATAACTACGATTTTCATGCTAATAATTCTCCTTTAAATGTAAAATTCTTTTTACATTATTCAGTTTAGCATAAGTCCTTCTATTTTCTTTTGTAAGCGCTTGTGAACTTTGTGAAAAATTTATTTTATTTTTTTTAGATAAAAAAAATGCCAAAATAAACTATTTTGACAGTTTTATTATTATGCTTGCCACATTGTTTCTGAATCAAAAGCTTTACCAGCGGATAAATCTGATGATAATTCAATGATTCCACGAACCTCAGGTGCATTTGGTAATTCAAGTTCACGAGCTGAACAAAGCATTCCGTAAGATTGAACACCACGAAGGGCTCCTGGGAAAATCAATGAGCCATTAGGCATCATAGCACCAGGTAAAGCAGCAACTGTTTTTAAGCCAAGAGCTGCGTTTGGAGCACCACAAACAATTTGTACTGGATCGGCAAAACCAACATTAACTTTACAGATATGTAAATGGTCTGAATCTGGATGATCTTCCATTTCAACAATTTCAGCGACAACAAATTTGGGTTGTGCATCGTGAACAAGAACATCGCTAAATCCTGATTTCCCAAACTCTTTGTTCAACGTTTCAATATCATCAGATGATAAGTCGACTTGACCATTTCCTGACAAATTAGCCAACAGAGATTTCGCTTCAAAAATATTCCAAGCAACCGTCGCTCCAGTTTCTTCAATAAAAACACGAGCTACTTTTCCCTTACGTTCGAAGTTTACTTTTTCTCCCTTATCATTTGCAGTGATAAGCATTAAAACGTCACCGACATTTGTGTTGTATGTTGCAATCATTTTCTTATTTTTCCCTTTTAATTTCTTAACTTTGATTATTATAGAATATAATCCTTAATATATCAACGCTTATCCTGCGATGATACTATTTCGCACTCGCTAAGAAAGTATTGACTTCTTCTTTTGTTTTACGTAATTTATTTACTAATCGAGCTTTTTCTTTACCATCCTCAATCACGACAAAACTTGGAATTCCCATAATTCCCCATTCAATCGCAAGATCCATATATTCATCACGATCTACTTCAACAAATTTAAATTCTGGATTTTCTACTTCAATTTCTGGCATTTTTGGCTTAATAAAATTACAATCCCCACACCAACCAGCCGTGAAAAAGAAGACTGTCTTTTCCGGTCCTTTTACAAGTTCGGCTAAATTTTCAATATTTTCTGGAATAATCATTCTACATTCTCCTTTTATTTCTAAATGAATACTAAGCTTTCTTACAGAATTTCTTCATTTTTTTCAAAGACTTCTAAAGTTTTAGCATTGATTTCAAAAGTGATTGCCTTATTTTCACTGACAAGCCCTCCCTCAAAAAGAGCACCCGTAGTTGGCTCTTCAAAAATCCAAAAAGCATCTATTTTTCTTGTTGAAAAATGTTGCCGAGCACTGTCAGTAAGTTCATGAATCACTTCTTCTTCCATAGTTTTATAGCCATGATAAGCAACGTGAGCAACTGTTGCACCCGCAATAATTCCCAAACCAAACTTTAGTATTTTTTTCATATGGAAATTTTAACATATTTCTTGATATAATTATAGTGTAAATCATCAAAATCTTTGCTGACAAATCTGTCAGTAAATTTTTCAGTATTCCGGAGGAGAAAAATGGAACTATTCGACAAAGTAAAAGCACTGACAGAAATTCAAGCGACTTCTGGTTTTGAGGGACCTGTTCGTGACTATTTAAAAACACGCATGATTGCTCTTGGTTATCAACCAGAATTTGATGGTCTTGGTGGTATATTTGTCACTAAAACTTCAAAAGTAGCAAATGCCCCACGTATTATGATTGCAGCCCACATGGATGAAGTTGGCTTTATGGTCAGCTCAATCAAAGCTGATGGAACATTCCGGGTCGTTCCTCTGGGTGGTTGGAATCCTTTAGTTGTCTCTGGACAACGGTTTACATTATTCACACGTACAGGTAAAAAAATTCCTGTCGTAACTGGTGGGCTTCCTCCACATCTTCTTCGTGGAACTGGTGTTACTCCTCAAATTCCAGCCATTTCTGATATTGTCTTTGATGGAGCTTTTGAGAATGCTACAGAAGCTGCAGAATTTGGAATCGCTCAAGGTGATGTAATCATTCCAGAAACTGAAACAATTCTCTCTGCTAATGGTAAAAATATTATTTCTAAAGCTTGGGACAATCGTTATGGTTGTTTAATGATTCTTGAACTTCTCGAATTTTTAGCTGACAAAGAATTACCAGCTACATTGATTATCGGAGCTAATGTCCAAGAAGAAGTTGGCCTTCGTGGAGCCAAAGTTTCTACAACTATGTTCAAGCCCGATTTGTTCTTTGCTGTTGATTGTTCACCTGCTAGCGATACATTTGGTGATGACAACGGTCGTCTTGGGGAAGGAACAACGCTTCGTTTCTTTGACCCAGGTCATATCATGCTCCCTGGGATGAAAAAATTCTTGCTTGAAACTGCTGACAATGCTAAAGTTAAAACCCAAGTTTATATGGCTAAAGGTGGAACTGATGCAGGTGCTGCCCATTTAGCTAGTAATGGAGTCCCTTCAACAACGATTGGTGTTGTTGCTCGTTATATTCACAGTCATCAAACAATTTTCAATATTGATGATTTCAATCAAGCTCAAACTTTCTTAAGAAATATCGTAACATCACTTAGTACTGAAAAAGTAGCTGAAATTAAAAACTATTAAATTTAAAAATACAAAAAATCACTAGGAAACCAAATCCTAGTGATTTTTTGTATTTTATTGACCAAAGTTATAATTAGGTAATATCTTTTTCCAACCAGCAGCTATATCGCTTGCCGAACCACCAATAGAAAAATCATATGTGGTTGTAGGGGCACCCGACTTTGTAGCCCAGAAGCTTGTCGTAGTGTCTCCACCGAGATTAACCTCTTGTGTCTTACCATTTGATAATTTAACATTAACTTTTCCTGGTTTTTCACCCGTAGAAACTAATACTTTACTCTTAGTCACATTTGGATCACTATTAGGGTCAGTAAATTTTTGACCAGGTCCGAAAATATTTGGATCGGCAGCATTAATTGCATTCACCAAATTAGCTGTAAATTTTGCGTTATTAATAAAACCTGAATTCTGAGACATTGCGGAATTGTCATCGTGACCAGCCCAACTACCAAGTGTCACTGAAGGTGTCGAAAGCATCATCCAAACATCTGTATAATTATCAGTTGTACCTGTTTTACCAGCCCATTGAACATTAGTTGCAAGAGAGGAATTAAGGCCTTGCAACTCACCATAAAACTTACTTGTTTTTTGAGATTTGATAGCATCTTGAAGCATATATTCCATAATGGTAGATGTTGCTTCAGAATATACTTGAGTTCCGCCAGTAGTTTGATGTTGATAAATTATATTCCCTGTATCATCTTTGATACTATCAACAATATACCATGGTTCATATTTTCCACCATTGGCTAAAGTTTGATAACCATTCGTATGCTGAACCACCGTTGGATCAATTCCTCCTCCAAGAGGAAGTGACTCTACAGAATAATCTGCAACTTCATACCCCATCTTCGTCATGTAGGGTTCAACAGATTTTCCTTTATTCAAAATCGTTTGGTAGGTCCAATAAGCAGGAATATTATAAGAAACATTCAAGGCTTCTGAAAATGGCATCATCTCCGTTCCCTTATTACCGACGTGTTCAATGTCTTGCCCACTCGAATATTTTGCGGGATAGTTAGATAGAACACTTGCTGAACCCATCAAGCCCATGTCAATTGCCGGTCCATAAGCTAGTATTGGTTTGATTGAAGAACCAGGTGAACGTTTAGTATCAAAGGCATGGTTTACTTGGCTTTGTGAAAAGTCCAAACCGCCAATAAAGCCATAAACAGCTCCTGTTTTATTATCCATTAATACATTACCAGTTTGAATAAGGCCCGTACCGTCTTGCATCAAACCACTGTAATTAGTTACAGCATTTTGCATTGCATCATATACTTGTTGATTAATAGTTGTAGTTACTGTATAACCACCGTTTTGCAATGACTGTTCAGCTAATTCTCGATAACGTTGTTTAGTACTATCATTTCCTAAATCAGTTGCCGAAACTTTATCTCGCTTAATCAAATAATTATAGATATCAGTGATTGCTTCATTATAGACAACATTATATAAATAACCATGTTCTTGTGATTGAGCTACTCCTGGTTGTAAAAATTCTGTTGAAATATCATAAGCTTTATATTTCTTGTAATCAGCTTCTGAAATATAGCCCCCTCGATAAAGATAAAACAAAACTTCTTTTTGACGCTCGAGACCGTAACTCATGTTTTCTTTTGACTTTAGAGAACCATCAGCCGCATAAGGAGAATACACGATAGGGCTTTGTGGCAACCCAGCAATAAAAGCAGCCTCAGGTATTGTTAAATCCTTAGCAGATTTTCCAAATATACCAAGAGCGGCTTCTTGAATCCCTGCAATATTTTGTCCTTTATTATTTCGCCCAAAAGGTGAGACATTTAAATAATCAGTCAAAATTTGGTCTTTAGTCAAGTAATTATTAAGTTTAAGAGCATAGACAATTTCACTAGCTTTACGTTGGAAGGTAACACTATCTCCTAAAACTTGTTGTTTAATTAGCTGTTGAGTAAGGGTTGAACCACCAGAACTTGTGCCACCACCTACTGAACCAAGAATTCCACGAACAACAGCCTTAGGAACGACTCCCTTATTCGTTTTAAAACTATCATCTTCTGTTGCAATTAAAGCATTTTTAACATTAGGAGAAATCTCGTCACTTTTGACAGTAACACGCACCAAATCACTAGAGATATCCGAAATTGCCTGACCATTACTATAATTAATGACAGAAACGCCATGAATATCATTAATTTTTGCAAGCATTTCAGTTTTATCTGGCGTCTTCGTTTGCTCAACCAATCGAGCAAAATAGCCTACACCTGTCGCCGCACCAAAAACACCCACTAAAGCAAAAATTATTCCAAAAATGATAATTAGTCCACGGACCACCTTAAAAGTGATTGACCAACCCGATTTTTCATCATTATCTTTAGGCTCTTTGGACAGATAATTACTTTTTTTACGCCGCTTATTTTCCATTTTTTCTTTTAAACGCGCACGTGTTTCTTCTTGCGAGTCAATTGAGTCTTTTTTCATGCCTTTATTATATCAAATTTAAAATAATTTTTCGCCACTTTCAGAATTTTTTTTATTAATTTGTTATAATGTAAAACAGTGCTGTTAATTTTTTTACTTTTTATCCAAAGTGGACAGTTCAATCATTATAGAAAGGATTTTTTTATGAACATTTTTGACGAACTTAAAGCACGTGGTTTGGTTTTCCAAACAACGGACGAAGCTGCGCTTTCTAAAGCGCTGACGGAGGACATGGTTTCCTATTATGTAGGATACGACCCTACCGCTGATTCCCTTCATTTAGGTAATCTTGTGCTAATTTTGACAATGAAACGTCTACAAATGGCTGGACATAAACCTTATGCGCTTGTTGGTGGTGCAACTGGTTTGATTGGTGATCCTTCTTTCAAAGATTCAGAACGTTCGCTTCAAACAAAAGACACTGTAACAAAATGGTCTGGAAAAATCCGTAGTCAGCTTGAGCGTTTCCTAGATTTTGAAAATGGTGAAAATAAGGCAGAAATGACCAATAACTACAACTGGTTTGAAAACCTGACTTTTATTGATTTCCTCAGAGATGTGGGTAAACATTTCACCGTTAACTACATGATTTCTAAAGACTCTGTAAAATCACGGATGGAAAGTGGAATTTCTTATACAGAATTTGCTTACCAAATTATGCAAGGTTATGATTTCTACGAATTGAACCAATTGCACAATGTTACTTTACAACTTGGTGGTTCCGATCAATGGGGAAATATGACTGCTGGAACAGAGCTTTTACGTCGTAAAGCGAACAAGCAAGGTCATGTTATTACTATTCCATTAATTACAGATTCAACTGGTAAAAAATTCGGTAAATCAGAAGGAAATGCAATTTGGCTTGATGCTGATAAAACATCTCCTTATGAAATGTACCAATTTTGGCTTAATGTTGATGATGCAGATGCTGTAAAAATGTTGAAAATTTTCACCTTCCTTTCATTAGAAGAGATTGCTGAAATTGAAGAACAATTTGAAGCTGCTCGTCATGAGCGTTTGGCCCAAAAAGTTTTGGCTCGTGAAGTTGTCAGCTTAGTTCACGGAAAAGTAGCTTATGAACAAGCAGTTAAAACATCAGAAATCTTATTTGGCGGTGGAGATTTGCGTCAATTAGATGCTAAATCAATCTTAACTGGTCTTAAAGCAGCACCACAACATCAAGTTACTGATGATGAAGATTTAACTTTAGTTGAACTTTTAATCTCTGCTGGAATAGCTCCTTCAAAAAGACAAGCTCGTGAAGATATTACAAATGGTGCGATTTATATCAATGGTGAACGTGTACAAGCACTTGATTATGTTCTTACAGATTCAGATAAAATTGAAAAGCGTTTAACTGTCATTCGTCGTGGGAAAAAGAAAAACTTCGTTTTGACTTATTAATAAAACAAAAATTCTGTTCTAAATGGGACAGAATTTTTTATTAAAAAAATTTGAGCATTGCTCTTTCTTTTAGGCCACAATATGTTATAATAACTGTACTGAATATGTTTTTAGGTGATCAAAATGATAGATAAAAAATTTGAAGATAAGTTAAATAAATTGCGTGAGATGTACATCAATAAACGTCCTGAAGAATCTGAAAATCTTGATGATAGTAAGAAATTTGAAGCTTTCATGGCCCTTTCGGATGAAGAAAAAGAAGAAAAGCTCAACGCTAAACTTGAACTACTTACTGATAAGCTCGTTACCCTTGATGAAAAATTAGAAGATTTGTTAGCCAACGATGCAAGTGCCGACGATATTTATGAGCTTAAATATTATATTGATGCAGTTAAAAATAAAAAATTAATTCTTGAACAAAAACTTGAATTAATTAAAAATGGTGAGTTTGATGCTGCTCGTAAAGAACGTGTAAAACGTCAGCTTACTGATTTGGAACTCAAACGTTGTAAAGCGCTTTTAGGTAAAAAAGACTGCTCAAAAATCAATGAAAAAATTGCTTTAAAGAAAAAAGCAATTAATCGTTTGAGATAAATTAGTAGATTAGGTAAAGTAGAGCTAGCTTTGATAGCTCTACTTTGTACTTTTTGGCGCTCATTAATCAATTACACAGAAAGGACTCTATGCTCCATATTATTTTTTATGTCATTATTTTCCTTTTGGTATTAGTTTTTTCAAATGTCCTTAACAAAGTTTTCCCAAAACTTGCCCTCCCTCTTATTCAAGTGGTTTTAGGACTTATTTTGGGCTTTTTTGGTGCTGACGAGGTTTTACATGTCGCACCTGAATTTTTTCTAGGATTTATTATCGCTCCTCTTCTTTTTAGAGAGAGTGAGGAGGCTGATGTCAAACATATTTTAAAACATAGTAAAATTATTTTAGTTTTAATTTTCCCTCTTGTCTTCATTACAACCCTTGGATTGGGTTTGATTTCTAATTGGATTTACATGGGATTACCTTTAGCCGCTTGTTTTGCTTTGGGGGCAAGTCTCGCTCCTACTGATGCTGTAGCTGTTGGAGCTTTATCAAAGAATTTCTCTTTCCCTCGTCGGGTTATGAGTGTTTTGCAAGGTGAAGGTTTGCTCAATGATGCTTCCGGAATTATTTCTTTTCAGATTGCTTTAGTTGCTTTAGTTACCGGTTATTTCTCTTTCCCAGATGCAACAATGAAATTAGTTATTTCAGCACTTGGTGGAGCTGCTATTGGTTTTACTTTAATTTACATCAAAGGACTTGTCTTAAGACTTCTGGAAGATGTTGACGCACGGGATGTTTCTGGTTATCTTCTTTTAGAGCTGGTTGTCCCTCTTGCTGCCTTTCTCATTTCTGAAGAGCTCCATGTTTCAGGAATTATTGCTGCAGTTGTTGCTGGAGTCATGTCAGCAAATGGTCTTAAGAGAACTACTTTATTTGATGCTCAAGTTGAAAAACTCAAGAGTACAATTTGGGATACTTTAACATTTATTTTAAATTCCTTCGTCTTTCTTTTCTTAGGAATTGAACTTTATCAACTTGTAGTTCCACTTTTAGTTGATCCTGTTTATTCATCAGCACTTTTAATTGTTCTTGCTTTTGCTTTGACAGCTGGATTATTTGCTCTTAGGTTTATCGTTATTGCCTTTTATTATTGGCTTCGTTCTCTTAAACAAAAACAACCGTTTTCTGCTTATTGGAACGATGTATTTCTCCTCACTTTTGCTGGTTCTAAAGGAACAGTAAGTATCGCAACGATTCTTTTGGTTCCACGAACTGTAGATGTTCAACCCGTTCTCGTCTTTCTAGCCGCTGCGGTAACTGGCTTAAGTTTCTTAGTCGGAATGTTCATTCTTCCTTTCTTTGCGGTTAAAAAAGTTTCTAAAGTTAATAATATCTCTAAAATTGCAATTTTATCTGAGGTAGTTGATGAACTACATCACGATATGAAATCGGCTAAAAATCCTCAGGGTTATGATATTGCTATTGATGCTTATCAGGAACGAATTCAACAATTAATCATTGAACAAGAGTCAACAGATATGGCGATTGATTACAATGATTTGCAACTTTTGATTATCCGAATTGAATCTGAAGGTCTTGAAGTTGCCTTGCGTGAAAATAAAATTTCAATGTATACTTACCGAACTTATCAACGATATATTCGCTCATTAGAAACAAGTATTGTCCATTCACTGGTTTCTAGTATCCAATTTGTTTATGTTATTGCCTTGCGTGCTTTTCATTTACTTACCTCTCGTGTCTTACATGTTGACTTTTATTTCAAGAAAACAAAGGCGGCAATGGAAACAACGCGAGATGAAATTACTGAACTTTATTTCAATAATACGGAACTTATCTTGCAAGCTCTTGATAATTTAAATGGTGTCTTTGATGAGCAACTATTGAATTTCTTACAATCAGAACGTTTAAGAACATCTGAAATCGTTGCAACGGGTGGTCATATTTCACGGATGATGAATAAGGCTCAGCCTAACAACATAACCGAAATGATGCGGGCTTATTATTTGGAACGTAAAGTTATTTTTGAACATGAACTTTCTGGAGCAATTACTGCACGAGAAGCTAAAGATATGCGTCTTAATGTTAATATTCTTGAAGATTATTCACTTGCAAGTAATCATCATACATTACTTTTTGACTTCTTAGAACGTCGGAAAAATAAAAATTAAAATAAAAAGTTACTGACAGACCTGTCAGTAACTTTTTATTTATCAATTCTAATAATCGTTTCTAATTCAATATTTCCTTGAATCGCTCTTGAAATCATGCAAGAACTTTCTGCCCGTTTGGCAAGTTTAATTGCTTTCACTTCATCGGACGCTTTTGTCAATTTCATAGAGAGATGATAAGTTATTTTTTCATAAGTAAATATTCCTTTTGTTACATCGACCACTCCTTTAGCATCTACTTTCAGATGTTCTAGAGGAATATCATTTCGCTCAAGCATGGCAGCTAGTGTAATCGAATAACAAGTACTGGCTGCCCCGAGTAGCATTTCATCAGGATTCGTTCCGACTCCTGGACCATCCATAGTTTTAGGAATTGAAATTTTTTCATTTAGTGCCCCAGCCTGTAAGTCACCGATGGAATTTCTTCCTCCTACCCAATCAATATGTGAATTAAAAAGATGTTTTACCATTTTTTATCCTTTCAATTTACTGACAGAAAAAAATATGACTCTCCTATTTTCTGTCAGTAAATTCAATAAAAAGTCTGTTCAATGACAGACTTTTCTTTAGAATGTTTGAGCTTCTAACTCTACCTTATTAATGAATTCAGCAAGAAGTTCTTCTGTTTTTTCTGGATCATAAGCATGTCCTTCAACGGCAATTTGTCTAAAATCGCTACCGATAAAATTGAAGATTGCTGACATGTAAATTGTTGCTGGATCTTGTGCTCCATAAACTCCACCATTAGCTTGTAAGTGCAAGACTTTTTTGCCATTTGCTAAACCAACAGGACCTTCGGCTGTATATTTGAATGTTTTACCGGCAACATTGACTGTATCAACCCAAGATTTAAGTTCAGCAGGAATCATCAAGTTATACATTGGATTAGCAATGACTACTTTATCAGCTGACAAAAATTGTTCTGTAAAACCAGCAAAACGAGCCAATTTATCTTTTTGTGAAGCTGTAAGTTCAGCATTCTCACCTGCGAACATTGCACTGACCAATTCAGTATTCAAAGTTGGAATATCAGCACTGAAAACATCTAGTTCTTCAATTTCATCTTCTGGATGAGCAGCTTTATAGGATTTGACGAAAGCATCAAGACCTTTGAGTGAAAGTGAATAATCAGCAGTAAGTGGGTGACCTTTTACAACAAGAAGTTTAGACATATTTTGTTCCTTTATAGAAATTATTTTTGTGTTATAAAAATTATTATAGCAAACTTTTCTAAATTATCAATATATTTAGTACGTGAAAATTTACACATGTAAACATTTCGTTGACAGAAATTCTGTCAGTAAAAAAAACAATCATTTAGATTGTTTTTATTTTACTTTTTACGTCCCAACAAGCGGAACAAACCAAGAACCCAAGTCACTAAAACAAGAAATGTTGAAAAATAGAAGGCTACATGGAAACCGTGTAAAAAGACGTCTGGTTGATTGTGCAAATAAGTTGTTACCTTATAGCCCAACTGATTAGACATCGCTGTGAATAAAATCAATGTTGCTAAAGACGTCCCTAAAACAAAGGCCATATTACGGGCAAGAGAATTAACTGACCCAGCAATTCCTAAATACTTACGGTCAACAGTTTCCATAATCAAAGCATTGTTTGGACTTTGGAAAATTCCCATAGACATTCCTTGAATCAAAAGAATAACAACAACTAGCCATGGAGCAGAATGCGGATTTATCAGTAAATAGCCAAGCTGTGACAAAACAATCCCTGAAATCCCTACAAAAGTAACAATTTCTTTATCCATTTTATCTGCTGCTGAACCCGCTAAAGGGCTAGCAATCAGCATAGCAACAGGATAAGCCATCATAATCATCCCTGCCAAGCCTGGCCCATAATTTCTAAAATCTTGTAAGTAGAATGGTAACAAAATACTTGAGAACATCGCTACTGTAAAATTAAAGAGAGCCATAATAATACTCATTGAAAATAATTTTGATTTAAAAATTCCTAAATCAAGCAAAGGCTGAGCGACCTTTTTCTCTGTTAAAATAAATATTCCAAAGAGAATAAAGCCAAGCAATGCACCAATAATAATTAATGGATTGGTCCAACCCAAAGCTTGACCAAAATTAAGAGCTAAGAAAAGTAAAACAATAACAGAAGTCATTAATGTTCCACCTTTAAAATCAATATCCGACCATTTTCCACTGGTTTTTTCTTTTGGCAAAGCATGATTTCCAAAAATCCATGCTAAAATTCCGATAGGGACATTTATCCAAAAGATATAATTCCATGAAGCGATCTGTAAAATAAGTCCTCCAAGGGCAGGTCCAGCGATTGAGCCAACCGATACAAACATCGCTGAAATGGAAAGTGCTCTTGCTCGACTTTCAGGTGGGAAAATTTCTGAAATAATTCCAAAACCGGTTGCCATAAACATTGATGCCCCAATAGCCTGAATCACCCGTGCAAAAAGAAGAAAACCTAAGCCCCAACCAAAATTTAAACCAGCAAGTGCAGAGCCTAAAATAAAAATTCCCCAACCAATGCGGGCAATTCGTGATTTACCTATTAAATCGCCTAAACGACCAAAAATCAGTACAATCGCTGAAATTACAATTAAATAGATTGTCACCACCCAAGTGATTTGAGAAGTAGAGACATGAAGCTCCTTTGACATTGTTGGTAGAGCAATATTAACAATTGAACCATCCAATGTTGACATAAATGTAAATATCCCTAAGGCAATTAAAGCCTTTATTCTGTCTGACATAATATCCTTTCCTATAAATTGAGTATCATCTTCTTTAAATAAAATTCCTAATAAGTCTTGCTATACTGATGAACTCAATTAATTTTTTCTAAGTTTATAAATAACGTTGGTAATTATATCCTTGTTTCCAATCTTTGTCAAGTTTAGACTATCAATCGTAGTTTCCTAATCAAATGAAAATGCTACTCATAATATTATAAGTAGCATTTTTTATTATAAGAAATCAGCAAATTCTTCTTCTTCAGTTTGGTCCCAGTTTTCACCAGTAATTGTTGTGAGCATAATTCCTTTGACCGCACGGTCAACCATCCCCTCAACATCCATTCTCTTTTCATATTGAATACAATTTTCAAGTTTTGGATTTGTTTTTGGAGAAGGTGGTGCAAAGACAGTACAACAATCTTCAAATGGTAGAATTGATAAATTAAAAGTATCGATTTTTTCAGCTATTTCAATAATTTCATTTTTATCCATTGTTACTACTGGTCGAATAACTGGAGTATTAGTTACTTCATTAATGGCAGACATTGAGCCTAGCGTTTGGCTAGCAACTTGTCCCAAAGATTCTCCATTAATAATCACTTTTCCACCACGTTCTTCACGAACCCGATCAACCACGCGCATCATAAAACGACGTGTAATTGTCATCAAATATGCTTGTGGAGACTTGGCTTTTATTTCTTCTTGAATCTCGGTAAATGGTACTTCAATAAAGGTAATTGAACCTCCAAAAACGGTTAATTTAGCTGCTAAGTCTTTGGCTTTCTTCAAAGCTCCTGGTGAAGTGTAGGGAGGGCTAGCAAAGTGAACAGCCTCAATTTCAACTCCGCGTTTCAACGCTAAATAACCTGCAACAGGCGAATCAATTCCCCCTGAGAGCATTAGATGTCCACGTCCTGCTGTTCCGACTGGCATACCTCCAGCACCTTTTATATCTTCAAAACTAAGATAAGTCGCATCTTGTCTGATTTCAACGCGCAATGTGATATCAGGCTTTTTCATTTGTACTTTTGCGTAAGAGAAATTATCAAAAACAACATCTCCTAAAGCAATATTTAATTCTGTTGAATCTAATTCAAAGTTATGGTCAGCTCGTCTGGTAGCAATTTTAAAAGTCTGCCCTTCGCGATAAATCTCCTTAAAAAGTGCCACAACTTCTTCTTTGATAATGGTCATTGATTTTTCAACTTTGATTGAAGGTGAAAAATTTTGGATTCCAAAAACTTTTGTTAAACGATTTGAAACTTCAGCATAATCTGCTCCATTAAGTTCAATGTGTGCTCTATCTCTTACTGCTGTAATTTTTAATTCAGGCATATCTGCAAGGACTTCGCGGATATTTTTTGCCAAACGATTGATAAAGTAACCACGATTTTTTCCTTTGGTCGAAAGTTCACCATAACGAACCATGATTTCATCATATAATACAGTCATTTTTATTCTCCTATATTCTTTTGCATACTTTTAATCATTAAATACTTCAAAAAATGAACGATTTAAGTTAAAAAACCAGTCAAATCTTCTTTATTTAAAGAAAAAAAGCACGCAGCGTTCTAATTATAACACAATGTCTCCCTTTTTTTATAGGCTTTTTTAAAATTATTGTCTCATTTTATAAGGCTCTATTGAGCTTAATATACTCCATTTTAAAAGCAAAATAAAAAGCCACTAGATCATTGACCTGGTGGTAACTTTTATCGATAATTTATTTTTAAATACTTTCAGGGGAATATTTTTCAGACATAATCTGAATTAATTTTGAACCTAAAAAAATACAGTATCTGATGAGCACATAAGTAACGATTGCAATTGCTATAAGGATTTCCATATTCGCTAATAATTCTAAATTCAGGAACTGAAAAACACTGAGTTTACTTGTTAAATTTACCGCAGTTGCAGAAATAACGAGAGGAAATGTAAAGGCAGCATAACTAGGATAAAAGGCACTTCTCAAAAGTTTTGTCAGCAAGCCTAAAGTTATAAAATAGATAGCTTGCGATAAAATAAATAAAAAGATAACGAATATTTTAGATTTTGCTTCTACAACAGTGAGGTATCCTACTAAACCAAGTGAACCTGGTGCCGTGATAATTGTAATCAAAGGAAGTAAAGATTTATGCATTTTTCGTAAAATGAAAACTCTATGCATAACAATAGGAAGAAGAATAAAGTAAAAAAGTAATGTTAGCCAAACCACAACTTTACCCACTTCAAGACCGAAATCTGGTGATGTTGCCGATATTACCCCAATGCCTACAAAAGTAATAAACCAGCTTGGATAAACATCATGTATTTTTAATTCTTTTGGTAGCACATGAAGATAAATAAAATACATCATTAAGATAAGATGCAAGATTAAAGCAGTCCACCAAATAACATTCGCAAGAAGACTAAAGCCGGACAAACGTTTTAAAAATACGCTTAGTACCATTAAAGACATCGTAAAAGTTGGTGAAACAGAGGCTACAATTGGGTCATTCAAAGTCGAAATTGTATGTTTCATTGCCAATACTATCTTGAGCAAAATTAAAAACATCAGGAATAAACCTAACATATCGTAAGAATTTCCTAAAATAGGGTAACCTTTACTGTAAAGGAGATTCCCTAAGGATATTAAACCCAAAATTAAGCCACATATCGGGAGGGGAATTTGTTTTAAAAATGATATGAATTTTGAATACATCATAAACTTCTCTTTCTATATTTTTTATTAATTCGTCTTAAATAATTGATTCTATTAATAATATATAATAGTTGAATTAATTTGTAAAATAAATTATTATAATCATATAAATTAAAAAAAATAATTTGTTATTTTGTATTTTAGGGAGAAAATCACATGTTTTCATTATTTGAGACCTTTATCGTCGTTTATGAAACTAAAAGTTTTACCTTAGCTGGAAAATATTTATTTATTTCCCAACCCACTGTAACCGTGAGAATCAAGAAACTCGAAGAAGAATTAAAATCAACATTATTTTTGAGAGGGAAACATCAAGAAATTATTCCGACTGAAGCCGCCATATTATTCTATCCCAAGGCTATTGCCTATCTAAAAAAATGGGAGGAAGATCAAGCTGAGGTTCAAAAAAAATCTCTTGCAAAGCATCCTTTCAAAATTGGGGTTTCACATAGTGCTGCTCTAAGTATTATGCCGAGAATCTTTAAAGTATTTGAAGGCGAGTTGGAACATTTAGATGTAGAAATTAATATGTATGACTCAGAAAAAGTATTTGAATTAGTTGCAAATCATGATTTACATTTTGGAATCATTGAGCGATTACTCATTAGCGATCAAACCGAAACATTTCCTTTATTTTTAGATGAATTAGTACTTGCCGGAAATATGGATTCAGAAACTTTCTTTACCAGAGAATCTGGTTCAGGAATTGGATATTATATCAAAAGATATCTCAAATCCGCTCCTTCTGCTCAAAGAAACATTGTTCGTATGAATAGCAATGAGATGATTATTTCCCATATCAAAGCAGGCTTAGGTTCTTCTTTAATTTCTAAATCATTTTTAACTGATGATATCCCTTATCAAGAACTTGGGAGTAATTATCATAGAGAGTTTCTAGGAGTTTCTTTTGATGAAGAAAAAGACCCTGTGATTCAAAAATTAATTAGCAAAATAAAAAAAGAAACCGAAATTCATTAGAATTAATAAAAATAGAAAAACATGAGCAAGCTGCTTTTGTTTTTTTATTATTTTTATTAATAATAACAATAAAATAAATTCATTTTACACATTAAAAAAATAGGGATAAAATAATTATAGATTTTATAAAAGACATCAGAAAAAGGGGTTGAAGGAGGAGATAAAATTGGCTTTTATCATCATTAGTTTTGTGATTTCTATTATTTTAATTTTATGTACTATGATTAGTTATCTTTGGCTTTTTAACAGATAGGCTTTATAAAAATATATAAAAAAATTGAAAAGGAGCTAGAAATGAAAATTACAAGCAGAAAAGTAGTCGTTATAGGAACAGGTTTTGTTGGAACAAGTATTGCTTATTCAATGATTAATCAAGGACTTGTTAATGAGTTGGTTTTGATAGATGTTAATCAGGATAAAGCTGAGGGTGAAGCCTTAGATTTATTAGATGGCGTTTCTTGGGGGCAAGAAAATGTTATTGTGAGAGCTGGAGATTACAAGGACTGTAAAAATGCTGATATTGTGGTCGTTACGGCTGGTGTGAATCAAAAACCAGGTCAATCACGTTTAGATTTGGTTAATACAAATGCTAAAATTATGCGCTCAATCGTGACTCAGGTTATGGATTCAGGTTTTGATGGTATTTTTGTAATTGCTTCAAATCCTGTGGATATTCTTACCTATGTCGCTTGGGAAACTTCTGGTCTTGATCAATCTCGAATTGTCGGAACTGGTACAACTTTGGATACTACTCGTTTTAGAAAAGAGTTGGCCACAAAGCTAGAAATTGATCCACGGAGCGTTCATGGATATATTATTGGCGAACATGGCGATTCTGAAGTTGCAGTTTGGTCACACACGACGGTAGGTGGAAAACCTATTCTTGAATTTATTGTTAAAAATAAAAAAATAGGGGTTGAAGATTTGTCAAATTTGTCAAATAAGGTAAAAAATGCTGCCTATGAGATTATTGATAAAAAACAGGCTACTTATTACGGCATTGGAATGAGTACAGCTAGAATTATCAAAGCCATCTTAAATAATGAACAAGCAATTCTACCAGTTTCTGCCTATTTACGTGGTGAATATGGTCAAGAAGGTGTCTTTACCGGTGTTCCATCTATTGTAAATCAAAATGGTGTTAGAGAAATCATTGAACTAAATATTGATGCTTATGAAAAGAAACAATTTGAAAAATCTGTCAGTCAACTTAAAGAGGTAATAGAATCTATTAAGTAATCTATCCAGACCTTACAAATATAAAGGAAAATAAAATGCTTGCTCTACTCTTTTTAGTCATTGCTTCACTTTGGGGATTAATCTGGTTTAACATGAATGAGTCCGATTGATTAATAATTTTTTACTAGGTTCAAAAATTTAACTGATAATAATTAGCACAAAAAAGTCACTAAATCTCTGGTTTAGTGACTTTATTATCGTTTTAATTCTAATTATTTGATTAAAAGGCTTATTAAAATAAGTGCAAGAACTACTTGAAAGACTAAAGTAGATAAACCATAAATCAGTAATTTTTTTCCTGCTTTTATAAATTCAATCAAATTTAGTCGTAAACCAATAGCAGCTAAGGCAATGGTTTCACACCAACCGGATAGAAATTTTGCGGCAGCTGAAACTTCCGGCACAAAATGAATCAATGTATCTAAAGTGCAAAGCACTAAGAAACCAAGAACATACCATGGTAAAAAAGAATTTCTTTTAATTTTTATTTGAGTAGGTCCTTGTTCATTTATTTTTCGTTTTTTACTTCTGAAACCAAAATATAAAACAACAAAAACGAGCATGATAATTCGCATAATTTTAAATAGAGTGGCTAAGGTTGTTGTGTTTGGATTTACCATTGTTGCTGAAGCAACGACTTGACCAACAGATTGTTCTGTTCCACCAATCAGTGCCCCCCTTAATAAATCATTATTACCGAATATCCAAGTTCCTAAAAATGGAAGACTTAGCATTAAAATAGTTCCCATAAGATTGACCATCGCAATCGATGTTCTTTTCTCACTGGTTTCAGCTCCAATAACTGGTTCAACTGCGGCAATTGCTGATGAACCACAAACTGCATTTCCAGAAGCCATTAGGGCAGAAACATTAGCAGAAAATCCTAGTTTTTTACCCATAAACAAAACAAAAATAATTGTTGAAATCATTTGTATTAGTATAAATCCTACTCCGGAGAATCCTAACTTACCAATGGTTTGGAAAGTGACTGTGGCCCCTAAAAACATCACTGAAAATTCCAGAAGTTTTTTTTCTGACCAAGCTGTTCCTGCAAATAAAGTGACTTGTTTGAAGTACAAATTACCTAAAATAATTCCTAATAATATTGCAATGGTTGCTGAACCTAAACTATGGAAGATAAAACGATTGAGTAAATAACTTACTATAGCAATGGCAAAGGAGAGCAGAAATCCTGGCAAAATACTCATTATGGCCTGTCTATCATTTTTAATATCATTTTTTAATTTTAACATTTTTCTACTTTTTCCTTTTTTAATTGTCTAGCATCAATTAGTTTACACAATCTCCTTTATTTTGTAAAATAAATTATTATCATTTTTAAAATTACTTTTATTAATTAAAGGAAGATTTATGTTCGCTTTACTCGAAACTTTTATTGCTGTGTTTGAAACCAAAAGCTTTACCAGAGCTGCTAATCAATGTTTTATTTCACAGCCAACCGCAACTGTTAGAATTAAAAAATTGGAGGAAGAACTAAAAGTTCAACTTTTTTCAAGAGGGCAACACCAAGAAGTCATTCCTACAGAGAGTGCCCACCTTCTTTATCCTAAGGCTTTAAAAACGCTCAATGATTGGAATGAATTACAGTTTTCCTTGAAAAATCAGACACCCAGTCGTAAACCTTTTAAAATTGCTGCTTCCCATAGTTCAGCAACTACTGTTTTACCTTTGATTTTTAAAAATTTAATTCCTGAACTTGAACAACTTAACATTGAATTAATGATGCTTGATTCTCAAGAGGTTTTTGATTTAATTCGTAATCATGAAATTCATTTTGGAATTATTGAAAAACCGATGATGGATGAAACCATCGAAACTTTCCCACTTTTTAAAGATGAACTCGTTCTTGCTGGCAATCCAGAAAGTGACATCTTTTTTATTCGCGAAGCAGGGTCTGGTGTGGCTCATTATACACATAATTATCTTAAAGAAAATAATCTTAATCCAAAGAATTTGGTCAGCGTCAATAACAATGATATGATTGTCAGTCAACTTAAGGCTGGCATTGGCCTGTCATTGATTTCAAAACGATTTATTAATGAAAATATTGCTTTTCAAGGTCTTGGCGAACGTTATCAACGCATTTTTTATGGTCTTTCCTTCTTGTCTGAACAAGACAAATTGCTCAAAACTGTGATTAAAAAAATCAAAGATTTAAGTGAGTTTTAAAAAATTTACTGACAGAAATTCTTTAAGGTCATTCATCATTTTCTAAATTTCTGTCAGTCATTTTATCAGCATTTTTTACTGACAGTAAAAAAATCTTCTCAAGCCTATGCTTAAAGCGTTTACTGACAAAAAAATTTCTGTTAATTTTTTGAAAATATGTTAAAATAGAGAGAATAAAAAATTACAAGGAGTACTATTTTGGCTGAAATCGAAGAACTTAATGACCAAATGAAAGTCCGCCGTGAAAAGATGGAAAACCTGCGCGAAGCGGGAATTGACCCATTTGGACATAAATTTACACGTACGCACAACTCACAAGAACTACACGAAGCTTATGACGAAAAGACGAAAGAAGAATTGCATGAACTTGCACTTTCAGGAATTGTCGCTGGTCGTTTGATGACTAAACGTGGTAAAGGTAAAGTCGGTTTCGCCCATCTTCAAGACCGCGAAGGCCAAATTCAACTTTATGTTCGTAAAGATGAAGTCGGCGAAGAAAATTATGAAATTTTCAAAAAAGCTGACCTCGGAGATTTCCTTGGCGTTGAAGGCGAAATCATGAAAACTGACATGGGTGAATTGTCAATTAAAGCAAAAAAATTGACTTTCCTATCAAAAGCGCTTCGTCCTTTGCCTGAAAAATTCCATGGTTTGACTGACACTGAAACACGTTATCGTAAACGTTATTTAGATTTGATTTCAAATAAAGAAAGCTTCAATCGTTTTGTCACTCGTTCTAAAATTATCAGTGAAATCCGTCGTTATATGGATGGTCGTGGATATCTTGAAGTTGAAACTCCAGTACTTAACAACGAAGCCGGTGGTGCTGCTGCTCGCCCATTCTACACACATCATAACAGTCTTGATATTGATATGGCGCTTCGTATTGCAACTGAATTACACTTGAAACGTTTGATTGTTGGTGGAATGGAAAAAGTTTATGAACTTGGGCGTGTCTTCCGTAACGAAGGAATGGATATGACTCATAATCCAGAATTCACAACAATGGAATCTTATGAAGCCTATGCTGATTTTGAAGATATCATGGATTTGACAGAAGGAATCTTCCAACATGTTGCTAAAACAGTGGTTGGTCAAGATGTTCTTGAATACGATGGTAAAGAAATCAATGTTGGTGGAAAATTCAAACGTGTTCACATGGTTGATGCCATCAAGGAAGTTGCTGGAGTTGATTTCTGGCCTGAGATGACTTTTGAAGAAGCAACAGCTCTTGCTAAAGAACATGATATTCATGTTGAAAAACATTTCACTTCTGTTGGTCATATCATTAACGAATTCTTTGAAAAATATGTTGAAGAAACTTTGATTCAACCTACTTTCGTTTTTGGTCATCCAAAAGAAATTTCACCACTTGCTAAAATGAATGAAAAAGACCCACGTTTTACTGACCGTTTTGAACTTTTCATCAACGGTAAAGAATACGCCAATGCTTTCAGCGAATTGAATGACCCAATTGACCAATTGGAACGTTTTGAAGCTCAAGCTAAAGCTAAAGAACTTGGGGATGATGAAGCAACTGGTGTCGATTACGATTACGTTGAAGCACTCGAACACGGTATGCCACCAACAGGTGGACTCGGTATCGGGATTGACCGCTTAGTGATGCTCTTTACTGGCACAACTTCAATCCGTGACGTTTTGCTTTTCCCAACTATGAAATAAAAAATAAAAACCGCTTCCCGCGGTTTTTTTATTTCTGTCAGTAAATTTTTATTGGCAAAAGTACTGACAGAAATTAGCTACACTTAAATTTTAACTTATTCAAATTCAAAACTTTGGTCAGCAACATAAATCTGACTTTTGGGAATTCCAATGGCTTTTATTTTCTTATCTTTACTAATAAAAATAGCGCCATAAACTTCTGGATTTTCTGTCAGCCAATTTTCAATTGGACCGTCAGCAAAAAATAATCGGGTCGTTTCAATTTCACCATCAATTGATTTTTTCGATAAAACAGTAACACTGGCCAGCTGATTATGGTGTGGATAACCTGTTTTGGAGTCAATAATATGATGATAAATCTTATCATTCACTTTCAAGTAACGCTCAGAAATCCCCGAAGTCACAACAGAACCTTCACCAGACAAAAGCTGTAGCACAGGTTTTTTATCATTAGTTAATGGATTTCTAATGCCTATGCGCCATTTTTTATCTATCTGATGCGGAGCTTCTCCCACCAATAGAAGATTTCCTCCTAGATTAATGATGCCGGAAGAGATACCGTAAGCATGCCAAAAATCTTTAATCCGGTCGGCAATATAACCTTTTGCTATCGCTCCTAAGTCAATTTCCATCCCTTTTTCTGGCAAAAAAATTGAAAATTCATCATCCCTTAGAATAATCCTATCTGGATTAATTATTTTTAACTTTTCATCTATTTCTGCTTGAGTTGGCAATTTAGCGTCTGAAAAGCCAATATGCCAAAGTTTAACGAGAGGACCAATTGCTGTATTAAAACCAAATGCTTCCTTGCTTTTTTCAAGCGCTATTTTTGTTAAGCCATAAACTGCTCCTGATACTTGAACAGGCTCTATTCCTGCTTTATGATTGACAGCCATCAATTCTGATTGGTCACGATTTACCGTAAAAAGCTGCTCATAATACTTGATTAATTGATAAGTTTTATCTAATAACTCCTCGTCTTGATGACCATAAATTGTTAAGCTAATGACTGTCCCTAAAGCTCGATAAGTTTTGGAAATTTTCAAGGTTGACTTTTTTTCTAAAATTTTCATCAGTCTTCTTCTTCCGATTTTCCTCTTAGTTCTCCAATATCATCAAACTCCCAAGTTTCTCCCTCTTCCAAAAATTGTAGATAAGCCGAATTTTCAGGTTCAATCACTTCTTCATACTCAGAAGCTCCTGTATCTGCATCGGAAAGAACTGGCAATCCTTGATTCGTTTCTTTAGTCCACCAAACTTCCTCAGTTTTTGTAGAGTTTTTACTTTCCTCACTCTCAATTATTTCTTTATTATTCTCTTTTTTTGGTGAAGGAAATCGCATCGGTTTTAATGTTTTACTATAAATCATAAAATTATTAAAACAATGCTCCAACCAGCTAATTGTCCGTTCATCGATCAATTCATCTTGTTGATTAAATGCTTCAGCTGCTCGTCCTAAAAGAAATTGATTGGAAGGTAAAACAAAAGCATCCAGACCCGGTGAACTCAAAATTTGTCGAAGGTTTTCTTGGGCAAAAACAGTTCCCATATTTCCCAGAGAAACCCCAACAATCATAACCGGCAAACTGTTCAATGGCTGAGGTTTCATCCATGACAGCCATTCTATCAATGATTTCAAAGCAGCAGTAATCGCATGATCATATTCAGGCGTTGAAAAAATCAAACCATCCGCTTCTCTTATTGCCTCCGCAATTTTCTGAACACCTTCAGGAATTTCTCTGATATCCTCAGAAAATAGTGGCAGGTCTGTAATTTCTACTATTTCAATTTGTGCTTCTTTTGTAAAATGCTTTTTCATGTACCAAAGGAGTTTTCGATTATAAGAAAAACTAGCATTGGTCCCAACAATGGCGATAAACTTCATCCCATTTCCTCTTTCACTTGGTAATTTTGGGTAAGTAACTCTTAAAAAATGTCCTTACTTCTCTTTATATTATAAATAAAAAACCACAACTCTATACGAATTGTGATTCAGATATTATTTTTCTCGACTCAAATCTACTTCTTCAAGTGGAATAATTTTTGTATTATACTTCCATTTATAACCAAAATAAAGAATAATGAAAATAGGAATTGCAGCGTATAAAGCTAAGCCTTCACCCCAGTGCTCACTAAAGAGCATGGCTGGGTCAAGATTAATGGCAATTGCCGCAGTCATCAAGAGCGCAACAATTGGACCAAATGGGAACCATTTAGCTTTGTAAGGAAGATCTTCCAATTTTTTCCCTTGAGCAATATAGGCTCTTCTAAAACGGATATGACTGATAGAAATTCCAAGCCAAGCAAGAAATCCTGTTAGTGATGATAAATCAACCAAGAAAAGATAAATTTGCGTTCCAAATATTCCAGTTAAGAAAGCAATAAAACAAATAATTGTTGTGGCTAATAGGGCATAAAAAGGAATTCCATTTTTTGCTGTTCGTCCAAAGAATTTTGGTGCGCCTTTTTCTTGTCCCAATGAATAAAGAATACGAGTTGAAGCATACATTACTGAATTTGCTGATGAAATTACCGAAGTAAGAATGACCGCATTCATAACTGAAGCTGCAACTGCAAAGCCAATGTTTTTAAAGACAATAGTAAATGGACTCATGACAGCTGTCGAATTTGGATTTAACAAGCGAGGGTCTTTAAAATTGATAATTGCAGCAATCACAATGATTGAAAAGATGTAAAAGAGTAAGATACGCCAGAAAATAGAGTTCATTGCTTTAGGAATTGACTTACCTGGGTCTTCAGATTCACCTGCGGTAATCCCTAAGAGCTCAGTTCCTTGAAAAGAGAATCCGGCAATAAGTAAAACTCCAACAAATCCTGAAATTCCACCAACAAAGCCATGATTGCCAGCACTTAAATTGGCAACGACATCAACATTTCCTTGTCCCAAAACTCCAAAAATGGTAAGTAAACCAATGGCTAAAAAGAGGACAATCGTAATCACTTTAATCGTTGATAACCAATATTCTGTTTCCCCGAATGCTCCAACCGCCATAACATTAATAATAAAAATTAAGACCGTCGCAATTCCTGAAAAAATCCAAGACGGAAGGTGCGGGAACCAAAACTGCGTAATCAATCCTGCTGTCGTTAAATCCACGGCAATGGTAATCGCTCCATTGAGCCAATAGTTCCACCCTAATGCAAAGCCAAAAGCAGGGTCAACATAACGACCGCCATAATCGGAAAATGAACCTGAGGTAGGCAAATATGTCGCCATCTCACCTAAGGAAGTCATTACGAAGTAAACCATAATACCAATAAAACAATAAGCAAGAACTGCCCCCCAGGGGCCTGCTTGACTAATTGTTGCTCCTGAGGTTAAAAATAAACCTGTTCCAATTGTACCACCCAATGCAATCATGGTGATGTGGCGCTGTTTAAGGTTGCGCTTGACCTGATTTTGATTTTCCATAATCTTTGCTTTCTAATCTCTTGTTTTTTTCTACAAACCAGAGCACGAACAAATAAAAAGACCAGTTGTCTTTACAACCGGTCTCTTGAGAATCACCGGCATAGATACTTGAGCGTACTCTAAAGCTGTATCTATACCTACTGTATGACACAACTCTTATCTATGCAAATGATGATGGCGTAATGAGAAGTTATTCATTTCGTGATTCTCCTTTCGTGATTTTTCTATATTCTATACCTTTTTTTTAGAAATTGCAAGAATTAATTTGATAAAAATTTATAATTACTCATTTTTATGTTAAAATATTCCTATGAATACGAATAAAAAAAATAATACAATTCTTTTTACAATCTTTGGGATTGTCTTAGTTATTGTCGTTGGACTTCTTGTCTTCTTTGCAAATCGTCCAAAAACAACTGATAATACAGCAAGTAGTACAAGCACTTCTTCAAGTCAAAAAGTTGATTATCCAACAAATTATAAATTACATGATGCAGTAAAAAATTCTACAACTGCCCTTAATGATTTGACTTTGCCACAACTTTCTACAACTGTTGCTGAGGATGAAGCTGAGGTCGAAATTAAAACGACTGCTGGAAATATCAATATTAAACTTTTCCCTAAATTGGCCCCTAATGCGGTTCAAAATTTCCTTGTTCTTGCCAAAAATGGTTACTACAAAAACAATGAATTCTTCCGTGTCATCAAAGATTTCATGATTCAATCTGGTGACCCTTCTAATCAAGGAACTGGGTCTGCTTCAATTTTTGGTGGAAAATCATTTGATACTGAAATTTCTAATCAACTGTACAATATCCGCGGCGCACTTGCTTTAGCAAATACTGGCCAAGCAAGTTCTAGCAGTTCACAATTTTTCATTGTGCAAAATTCCCAAGATATGACCAATCAAATTCAAGACAAGACTAAATATCCTCAAAAAATAATTGATGCTTATAAAAAAGGGGGATACCCAAGTTTAGACGGAAGTTACACTGTCTTTGGTCAAGTTATCTCAGGAATGGATGTCGTTGATAAAATCGCTAAAGCCGAAGTTACATCAAGTGGATCTGGCGAAGCTTCATCTCCTGTTGACCCTGTAAAAATTAAATCTGTTAAAATTCTTAAAAACTGGAAATTTTAATAAATAAAAAGTTACTGACAGAAAATCTGTCAGTAACTTTTTTATTTCAATAAGTTTTTCATATCTTCTGGCATGTCTAATTCAACATGAACCATTTCGTCAGTAAAAGGATTTAAGAACTGTAAATGATGACAGTGAAGGGCTTGACGTGAAATCAAATCATGATTTCCACCGTATAAATCATCACCAATTAAAGGATAACCCAAATGAGAAAAATGAACACGAATTTGGTGAGTTCTGCCTGTATGCAAAATAATATCAAGAAGGGCTAAATCATTTTTTCGCTCAGCAACAACGTAAGAAGTCAGGGCATCTTTTGCTTTTTCATCAAAGCGAACTTGCCTTTGAATAATTGAATCATCACGACGTCCAATTGGTAAATCAATTCGACCAGAATCTGGTAAATCTTGGCCATTTACAATAGCAAAATAGCGTTTTTCCATCGTGTCGCGAAATTTATGTTGATTCATTAAAGCATGTGCATAACGATGTTTAGCTAAAAACATGATTCCACTGGTATCACGGTCTAGCCTGGTGATAATATGCACCGTTTGATTAGCATAATTTTTTTGACTAATATATCCTTTGACCGCATTTGACATGGCCCCAGTCGGATGCAAGGACCCTGTAATTGATGGCTTGCCTGCTGGCTTTTCAACCACTAAATAGTGGTCATCTTCAAATAGGATATTGAGTGGAAAATCATCAGGAATTAACTTTTCATTATCTGGCTCATCTGGGACTGTGACCGTCACCAAATCATCCTTTTCCAGACGATAAATGGCATTTTTTTCCTGACCATTAACTGTTATTTTTCCACCATCAAATTTCACTTTTGTCAGTAATCTCCTAGAAATACCGTGACGGCTTAGCATTGATTTAACCATGCTTCCTTCAATCTCGTTTCTAAAAGCAAACTGCATTACTCAACCTCCCCAATAAAGGACTTACTGACCCGTTCCCAAAATGGTGTGTGAGCGCAATTTGCAAAAGAAATCGTTGTTCCATCCAATGAAAATTCAATTGATTTGATATTTTTGTATTCAAAAGTCAACTGATCAAAAGTCAAACTATAATCATCCTCTGGCGCAGGACAAACGGTAATAGTATCTTTCTCAGCTACAATCATTGGTGAACCTAATGTTCGATAAACGACATTGTTCAAACTTGCAATTTCAGCAACTTGCATTGCTTTTACCCGCGGATGAACAACGGCTCCTCCAATTGATTTATTGTAAGCCGTTGAACCCGTTGGAGTTGAAATTGACAAGCCGTCCCCACGAAAACGTTCAAAAAGATAATCAGAAATTCTAACATCCCCAACCATCGTTTTACTTGCACGTCGAATCGTTGCTTCATTGAGAACATGTCGTACAATTTGATATCCGTCAGTAAAACTAACCTGAACACGAATGAGTGGATAGTGAATCGCTTGAGCTGGATTTTCATCATAAAGCGCCTCTACGACTTCAAACAAATCTTCATCAGTAAAATCAGTATAAAAGCCCAAATGCCCCGTATGAACACCCAAAAATCGCACACGATCTAGCTGATATTCGTACATGTGCATTGCTCGTAGAAGCGTCCCATCTCCTCCAACTGAAATCACAATTTCAGGATTAATATCATCAAAAACGAAGTGTTCAGCTTTCAAAATCTTGCTCAATTTATTGAGCGTTTTTTTGGATTTTTCACTCGAATTTCCAATAAGCCAGACTTTTTTACCAAAGTTCATTTTCTTCACCATTTTCTTTTTTAAAGTCTTGTTTTTGCTGAGGACTATCAAAAAGTAACTGTGCTTCTTGAATATCCTCACGGATTTCGCCCATTTCCAAATCAAGTTGAGCAGCTTCACGCGCTGCATTAGTCAATCTTGCCTTGACATCCTCAGGAATTAAGCCCCCGTACTTGTAATTAAGGGAGTGTTCAATTGTTGCCCAAAAATTCATAGCCAAAGTTCTAATTTGAATTTCTGCATTGACAATTTGGAAACCATCAATTGTATCAATTGGATACTCAATGATGACATGATAAGAACGGTAACCAGAAGCTTTTTGGTTATTAATATAATCACGTTCTTCAATAATTTTAAAATCTTTGCGTTTACGTAAAAGCTCCAACACATCCCAAACATCATCAACAAACTGGACCATCACTCGAACACCAGCGATATCTTCCATTTCAGCTAAATTTTCGCGTGTGTAACCACGAAGTTTGGCCTTATTTCTGATTGATTCTCGGCGTTTCACGCGCCCCGTAACAAATTCAATCGGAGAATAAAGTCCTTTCTTCAAATATTGCTTACGAACACCACGAAATTTTATTTTTAACTCGCCAACTGTTTGGACATAAGGGTCCAAGAATTCTTCCCAATTAAACATTTTTTTCACTTTGCAAAAGCAATTGCTCTCACATACTCCTTTTTTGAGTATTTAAATCTTAAACGATTTCTGACTTCTATATTTATTAGAATCACATCTAATATTTTAACATAAGTTTGCTTTATTCACATTATTGCTACTTAAATGCTTTAAATTTCAATAAAAAAAGAGCAATCATTTTGCCCTTTTTAGTTCTTAATTATATTTTTTACTTTTATCTTTTTTGAAAAATATCTCTGAAGTTCAATAACAATAATGATTGAAACGATAATCAATAAAGTCCATGAAGAGATTTTACCTAAATCAACAAATTGCCAAGCTTTTAACTGATAAGAATAAGTCCAAGCACTAAAATAAGAACCAATATTCTCTGCAAAATAAATAAAGAGACCGATTAAAAAGAAACTCAAAATTGCCGGCATTTGATAACGTTTTGCCCGCAATACAAAAGTAAATTTAGTTTTCCAGAAAATCATTAAAATAAAGAGATAAAAGATATTTCTGAAATCAAAGCCAAAGGTTCCACTAAAAAAGTTGAGATAAATAAGAACAGAAATACCAATGGACATCAACCAATGCGGCCAATTGATTGCTTCTAAATCAAACTCTTTTATTGCCCGAACAATATAAGAACCAATTGCCGAGTACATAAAAGCACTGTATAAGGGAACATCCATAATTTTAAATAAGCCAGCATCTGGATAGGACCAACTCCCATGCTTTACTTTAAATATTTCTAAAATCATTCCCAAAACATGGAAGACCATGATTGGAATTAAATCATAAGCTCGCTCATATTTGCTAACCAAAAGTATCATTTGAATAACGATGACGCAAATCAATAAAGTATCATAACGTGCAAGATGTGGAATTTTGATGAAGGTAGTCACAATTAATGACAGAATAATGGTAATTCCAAAAATTGCTGACCGAAATTGTTTCAAACCAAAATTCCAAAAATCTTTTAAATGATATTTCTCTTCTACTTTTTCCATAGCCTTAATTCTATCATATTTTCAGTCCTTGTCTAGTCTCCTTCATTTTTAAAACTTCCCTTTGTTTCTCTGCTTTGAGCCACTTTTTCTCCTTCTTCAGCTTAGGACGCAACTTTACTTATAGTCAGCCTTTTGATATACTTTTAATTAATATATCGTTTAACCCAACTGAAAGGAAAGATATTTTCTTTAGAAAATAATCTTAAAAATTAATTAATGAGTACGAATTTGGAGATTGAGTATAAGTCGCTATTGTCGCTGGCTGAGTATGACCAGCTCAAAAAACTCTTTACTCACGTAACCCCTGTTAGGCAAACTAACCACTACTTAGATTCAAAAGATTTTAAATTACGCAAGAAAAAATTGGCTTTGCGTATTAGAACTTTTGATAAGTCCGCAGAAATGACTTTAAAAGTTCCGCAAGAAGTTGGAAATATTGAATATAATATTGATCTCAGTCTTGAAGAAGCTCAACAACTCCTTGGCGAACGAAATATTGTCTGTGGAGAGACTGATTTAAGTGAAATCTGTGAGTTACTGACTGCACGTGATATTAATCTTGAAGAAATCACTTTAATTGGAAGTTTGACGACGATTCGTTATGAACAACATCTTCCAATTGGGCTTGCTGCATTAGACAAGAATGATTATCTAGGGCATACTGATTATGAGCTTGAGCTTGAAGTAGATGACAGCAAACAAGGGAAAAAAGACTTTTTTGACTTTTTAGATAAAAATCGAGTTGAATATCGTTTTTCAAAATCCAAAGTTGTTCGTTTTTTGGACTGTTTAAGACATTTACGAAAATAATTTTTAAAATTTTACTGACAGAATCCTGTCAGTATTTTTTTATAAAAAAAAATGTCTGACAAGCATCAGGCAGTTTTTTCAATTTGTTCTAAGTATTGCTGTAAGAGGGCATGAGGGCAATCTTCAATTTTCAAACATTCCTCATTAGTCATAATCAGACTTGCTGGAGAGGCTTGAAAATCATTTTTTCTAAAATCTTTTAACATTAAAGCGAGATGTCTTTTAGCAAAAGAACGATACTCCATAAAATTCAGAGTAGACACGCCGATTTCTTTCAAAATCTGCTGACGAACTTGTACTGTATAATCTAAAATCGTCGTTTCTTCTAAAACATCCTGCAACAATAAGAGAAAAGCTCTTCCTTGTTTTCGTCCGTAAAGATTTACGGTCAGATAATCAAGTGATACTTTTCGCAAACGGTCATAACAAGCATTTAACGAAACAATATTTTTAGGCAAATCTTCTGCATCCCGTAGTTGCTTAGCCGCAGGTAAAGTGACAATCGGATATAAATGCCAATCATTATGATCAAATGGTTCTAAATGGTCTAAAATGGGAGTGAAGTAATAATGAGTCTCCAACATAGTTTTTCTTCCTTGGTTTTAGGTATATTTTCATAATTGAGAAGAAGTTATAAATAGAATCTATAGAATACAGTTGTTCCACAGGTTCTGACCTTTCATAAAATGAAGCAGTATTACTCTACCAAGTCTCCTCTCTTTTTTTACTATATTAACAAAAAAAGTCTGCTCACTCAAATAATACACAATACCAATTACATTATTGACACGTGAGTTCTCTTTTATTCCCTTATTTACAAGCGCTCAATTTCCTCTTTAACGGCAAGATTAGTTTGAGCAAAAGCTTCAGAAAAGTTTTGGTCAAGTTCTTTAATATGACCCACACGTACCTTTTTAACAAATTTCAAATCTTTTAATTTACTCAATAAATCTGAAAGATTTTCATTATTGACATAGAGTAAACTATAATTTGATTTTTGGCTTATATAAACCACATCGCCAAATTTACTTAATTGTCTTGTTCCTTTATATGAATAGCAATAAACATAAACTGCGATTCGTTCCTTTATAAAAAGCGGGCGAATTTCTTTTTTCTCAATGCTTTCCATGATGTCGTCCATGTTGCCCTCCTTTCAACGGTAAATTTTCATCAACATAAATCTGTTCCGAAATACTATTTGTAATTTTCTTAGTCAAAGTTGTCAAAATTTGTTGAAGGTCATTTTCTGCCAAACGAAAAGCATAAACCTTCTCATTCAAATTTATTTCATGCTGAAGTGCTCTTAGCTCTGGGCGAAAAGCGATATATTCAGAATTATCCTGTAAAGTTTTAAGCTGACTTTGTAAATTTTCATCTGCCATAAAATCAGCTTTAGCTTTCTGATAAGCTTCAACTTCTGGAAATTTCAAAAACTCGTCCATTATCTTTTCTAACAAATTATCTATTTCTAATAGATTTTGGTCGATTATTAACATATTTTTATTATATCATAAATATCAAATGATACACTTTACTGTTATTTTTAGCAAAAAAGAATATGACTCTTGATACAAATTTATTAATTTGGTATAATAATTAACACATTATTGGAATTATCTGATAATTTAAGGGAGGAAAACTTTTGGAAAATCTTCAAGAGAAACATGAAGCTCAACGGGGCTTACAGAACCGACATATTCAACTTATTGCTATTGCTGGAACAATTGGTACCGGACTTTTTCTAGGAGCTGGGAAAACCATTCAAATGACTGGTCCAAGCGTTATCTTTGCTTATATTCTTATTGGGATTGCGATGTTCTTTTTCTTAAGAACAATCGGAGAAATGCTTTACAACGACCCTAGTCAGCATTCATTTTTAAATTTTGTCACAAAATATTCAGGCGTCAGGACAGGTTACTTCACTCAATGGTCTTATTGGTTAGTTATTGTTTTTGTTTGTATCTCTGAATTGACAGCAATCGGAACTTATATTCAATTTTGGCTTCCTCAGGTTCCACTTTGGTTGATTGAAATTGTCATGCTAGCTCTTCTTTTTGGACTTAATACTTTAAATTCTCGCTTTTTTGGTGAAACTGAATTTTGGTTTGCGATGATTAAAGTAGCAGCAATCATTGGAATGATTGTCACTGCGATTATTTTAGTAGCTGGTAATTTTCACTATAGTACTGTTTTAAGCGGAAAAACCGTTCATGACTCTGCTTCACTAAGCAACATTTTTGATGGCTTTCAACTCTTCCCACACGGTGCTTGGAACTTTGTTGGTGCCTTACAAATGGTTATGTTTGCCTTTACTTCTATGGAATTTATTGGAATGACTGCGGCAGAAACAGTTAATCCTAAAAAGAGTTTACCAAAAGCAATTAATCAAATTCCAGTACGTATTTTACTTTTCTATGTTGGAGCACTTTTGGCTATTATGGCTATTTTCAACTGGCACTATATTCCGGCTGATAAATCTCCATTTGTTATGGTTTTTCAACTTATTGGAATCAAATGGGCAGCGGCGCTCATTAACTTTGTTGTCCTGACTTCTGCCGCTTCAGCGCTTAATAGTTCATTATTTTCAGCAACACGAAATATGTACTCACTTGCTCAACAGCATGACAAAGGAAGATTAACTCCTTTTACAAAACTTTCTAAGGCGGGAATTCCTATCAATGCCCTTTATATGGCAACTGCTCTCTCGCTTTTGGCTCCTGTCCTGACTCTTATTCCTCAGATAAAAAATGCCTTCGATTTTGCAGCCTCTTGTACGACTAATTTATTTTTAGTGGTTTACTTTATCACCCTCTACACTTATTGGCAATATCGCAAATCTGAAGATTACAATCCGAAAGGTTTCTTGACACCAAAACCTCAAATTACCGTTCCCTTTATCGTAGCTATCTTTGCAATTGTCTTTGCTTCTTTGTTTTTCAATGCTGATACCTTTTATCCGGCCTTGGGAGCAATTGTCTGGACAATTTTCTTTGGACTCTACTCGCACTATAAAAAAATCTAAGCGAGTCATCTTTTCCTAGACAGAGTGACTTCTGAAAAACTAAATGAAAAAGCGTATAATATAATATTATGAATACAAATCAAAATGAAGAAAATAAGCCCTCGCAACGTGGTTTAAAAAATAGGCATATTCAACTTATTGCCATCGCTGGAACAATTGGTACGGGATTATTCCTCGGTGCCGGAAAATCGATTCACCTCACTGGCCCATCAATTATTTTTGTTTATTTAATAATCGGTGCGCTTATGTATATTCTCCTAAGAGCTATCGGGGAGATGCTTTACCAAGATCCCAATCAACATTCCTTTTTAAATTTTGTTTCACGTTATCTCGGTGAAAAACCTGGTTACTTTATTCAGTGGTCTTATTTACTGGTTGTTGTTTTTGTAGCTATGGCTGAGCTAATTGCTATTGGGACTTATATTAATTTTTGGTTGCCGGATTTACCAATTTGGATGACAGAAGTCTTTGTATTAGTTCTTCTAACTTTATTGAATACTTTAAATCCAAAATTTTTTGGAGAAACCGAATTTTGGTTTGGGATGATTAAAATTGTGGCGATTATTGGTTTGATTTTAACGGCAATAATCCTCATTTTTAGTCATTATCATACAGGAACTGATACTGTAAGTGTAACTAATATCACCAAAGGCTTCGAGTTCTTCCCAAATGGGCTTTCTAATTTCTTTGAAAGCTTCCAGATGGTCATGTTTGCTTTTGTTTCGATGGAGTTCATCGGAATGACTGCAGCAGAGACAGATAATCCTAGACCAACTTTGAAAAAAGCGATTAACCAAATTCCAATTCGAATTGTCCTCTTTTATGTTGGGGCACTGTTGGCAATTATGAGTATCTACCAATGGCGCGATATTCCGGCAGATAAATCACCATTTGTTACCATTTTCCAACTCATTGGAATCAAGTGGGCAGCGGCTTTAGTGAACTTTGTCGTACTAACTTCTGCTGCTTCAGCTTTAAACTCTGCCCTCTTTTCAATCACTCGTAATCTTTATTCTTTATCAAAACTCAATAATGATAAAATACTTAAACCATTTACTAAATTTTCAAAAGCTGGTGTACCAGTAAATGCTTTACTTTTCACCTCGTTATTAATTCTATTTACTCCATTCATCTCGATGATTCCTGCGATTTCTAATTCTTTTGTCTTTATTACCAGTGTCGCAACCAATCTTTTTCTAGTGGTTTATCTGATGACCTTAATTACTTATCTTAAATATCGGAAATCAAGTGATTTTGATCCTAAAGGGTTTGTTTTACCTGCAGCCCACATCTTTATTCCATTAGCCATTGCTGGATTTGTCTTAATCTTTATTTCACTATTCTGCTTTAAAGATACAATTGTTCCGGCCATTGGTTCTGTGATTTGGGTTCTTATCTTTGGACTATTTACTTTCTTTAAAAAAATAAAAACAGCTGAATAATCAGCTGTTTTTTTAATCTTCGAGTTCGAGTTCAATTTCTTCAGTTTCGACTACTTTTTCTTCTTTTTTAGCTTTAGTTGCCTTAGCTTTTGTTGAAGTATCTTCTGTAGTCTCTGCTACTTCTGCTTCATCAAGAAGACCGTGTGCGGCACGAACTTTATGGTCAATTTCATCAAAGATTTCTTGATGTTCTTTGAGATAATTCTTCGCTTTTTCTGCTCCTTGACCAATTTTTTCGTCATTGTAAGCAAACCAAGCGCCTGATTTTTTGATGATTCCTTCATCAACAGCAATGTTTAAAAGTTCACCGGTTCTTGAAATTCCTTCACCAAACATGATGTCAACGAGAGCAACCTTGAATGGTGGAGCCACTTTATTTTTAACGACTTTGATTTTTGTGATTTTACCGATTTGGGTCTTGTTATCTCCAGAACCTTCTTCGATTTTTGTTGAACCACGGACATCAAGACGTACAGAAGCGTAGAATTTCAATGCACGACCACCAGGTGTTGTTTCTGGCGAACCAAACATAACCCCAACTTTTTCACGCAATTGGTTGATGAAAATAGCTGTTGTTTTTGTTTTATTAATATGTCCTGCAAGTTTACGCATGGCTTGTGACATCATACGAGCTTGAAGTCCAACTGAACTGTCACCAATTTCACCGTCAATTTCGGCTTTAGGTACCAAAGCTGCAACTGAGTCAATAACAACTAAGTCAACTGCACCAGATGTAATCAATTTTTCAGCAATTTGAAGCCCTTGTTCACCATAGTCTGGTTGTGAAAGTAAAAGTTCATCGATATTGACACCGAGCGCTTTTGCATATTCTGGGTCAAGCGCATTTTCAGCATCAATAAAGGCTGCAATTCCGCCCTCTTTTTGAACTGCTGCAACGGCATGAAGAGCGACTGTTGTTTTACCAGAAGATTCTGGTCCGTAGATTTCAACGATACGTCCTTTAGGATAACCACCTGCACCAAGCGCAATATCAAGTGCAAGTGAGCCTGAACTTACTACTGACACTTTTTGGTTGGCTGCTTCACCAAGACGCATAAGTGAACCTTTCCCAAAGTCTTTTTCAATCAGAGCAAGTGCATCTGCCAAAGCTTTGTCACGTTCAGCGCCATATTTTTTGGTAATATCATCAAAATTTGTTTTTTTCTTTGTTGCCAAATTTTATCTCCGTTATTCTTTATTTATTGTTTAATTATAGCATTTTTCAGGATTTTTTATAAGCCCCTATATTCTATCTATACGTTTTTTTATTAACTTTGTCACTGAGTTTTTAAACTAATCTTTAAAAGCTGTCAGTAAAAATCAAGTCATTATTTTTGCTGACAGAATGGGCAAAAGTGGGTCCCCCGACCAGCCACTTTTATTTTTTGAATTTCATTGCCACAACGCACACATTTTTCCCCTGTTTTTCCATACACTCGTAATTCGTCCTGCATTTTTCCTGTTGAACCTAAAGCACTATAAGTTCTGATGCTTGAGCCGCCTAATTTAATTGCTTTTTGCAAAATTTCAATGATAGAATCATGTAAAAGATGAATAGAACTTTCTGTCAGTTGATTTGCCACTTTTTCTGGATGAATCTTTGCTAGCCAGAGCACCTCATCAACATAAATATTTCCTAGTCCAGCCACTAATGTTTGTTCAAGTAGAAAGGGTTTAATTTTCTTTGTCGATTTCTGCAATTTTTCTCGGAAAATCTGTTCATCAAAAGTTTCATAAGTTGGCTCCGGACCAATGTTTTTCTTCAAAAAATATGGAAGGACTTGGTCAGTAGAAATCAATTCCCAAGTTCCAAATTTTCTTACGTCAGCATAAATTAATTGTTCGTCAGTAAATTTAAGGGCTAAATGGTCATGTTTTCCCATTGGAACATTGAGACTTGCAAGTCGATATTTTCCTTCCATCCGCAGATGAGAAATCAAACGATCTTTCTCGCCAATTTCAAAAATTAAATATTTTCCGCGACGTGAAATGCCATGAATGGTTTTTCCTGTCAATTCTTTTTTCAATTGCTCAAAACCAGTTAAAACCATTCTTGGATAAGTGGCTTCTATAGATACAATTTTTTGTCCAACAATTCTTTTTTCAAGCTCTCTTCTCACTGTTTCAACTTCTGGTAACTCTGGCATTTTTCCCTCACATCAAAAAAATTACTAACAAGTCTGTCAGTAAATTTTAATTCATTTTTTACTGACAACTTTCTTTTGTATTCTTAATTAAATTTAAATATAAAAAAATCACTGACAATTATCATTAGATAAGTTTCATCAGTGACTATTTTAACATTTCTCATTCATTTTTTTATGATAAAGATTTCAAAATTTATTTTCCAGAATCACCATAATTTGATAAGACGCGAGCGGATGGGTCAGTAACTTCTGCCCCAACCCAATCGCGATTTGGCATCCAAAAATCAAGAATCCAATCTTCATATCCTGGATAAAATTCTTCAAAAATCTCACGATACATCAATGATTCTTTGGTAAATGGTGTATGTTTTGGATACTTTTCACTGGCCTTTGCTAAGTCTTCATCAGAATATTTTTCGTCAGCAAATTCTTTTAAATAGTCAACCATTGAGTGACCAACAGCGTCAGAAAAAGCAGCTTTTTCTCTGAATAAAATCTCATCTGGCAATAGTTCAGTCCCTTCAAAAGCATGACGCAAGAGATATTTCCCTTTGCCATAAGTATTCAATTTTCTGCTGGGATTAATGGACATGACATAGGCCGCAAAATCCAAGTCAGCAAAAGGAACACGCGCTTCAAGAGAATGAGCCGCTAAACAGCGGTCAGCCCGCAGGACGTCATACATATAAAGTTCATGCACTCGTTTTTGAGCTTCTTTTTGAAAGGCACCCGCTGATGGAGCAAAGTCAGTATATTTATAACCAAACATTTCATCAGAAACTTCACCAGTCATCAGAACTTTTAGCTCTGTATTCTCATGAATATATTTACAGATTAAATACATGCCAATAGAAGCCCGGATAGTTGTGATATCCCATGTTTCTAAGTGCCAAATCACTTCACGGACTGCTGAAAGCACATCTTCTTTTGTCATCAGAATTTCGGTATGGTCAGTTCGTAAGAAATCCGCCACTTCACGAGCATATTTCAAATCAATCGGATCGGTTTCCATTCCAATAGCAAAGGTTTTGATTGGAATTTCTAATTCCTTAGCTGCAATCGCACAAACCAATGATGAATCTAAACCCCCTGACAAAAGATAGCCCATAGGAGCATCTGCATGAAGACGTTTTTTGACTGCACGTTCCAATTTGCGACGAATATGTCCTGAAATTTCAGCCAAAGGTTCTTCAACAATTGTTGAAACCTCAGCAATGTCATTAAAAACATGAAATTCACCATTGGCATAGTAGTAACCAGGAGGAAATGGTGTCACATCATTACATGTTGAAATCAGTGCTTTGGCTTCAGAAGAAAAACAAATTTTGCCAGTTAATTTATTATAACCATAAAAAAGTGGACGAATCCCAAAGGGATCACGAGCGGCAAAAATTTCAGCAGTGTTTTCATCAACCAAGACAAAAGCAAATTCAGCATCAAGCATTTTTACCATTGTTTCGATTCCAGTAGTTTCAAAAAGTGGTAAAAGAACCTCACAGTCAGAATCGCCAGTAAATTGATAACCTTTTGTTTCCAAGAACTTACGGAGACTTAAAAAGTTATAGATTTCACCATTACACATAACTCTTTTGCCATTCAAACCAAAGGGTTGACGTCCCAAGTCTGATAAATCCATGATTGAAAGTCGGCAAAAACCAAAATCATTTCCCAAAGTATCACGAACATGCTGTTGGTCATCTGGACCTCGATGCTCAATCAATTCCAAATTACTTTTAAACTCTTCTATCGTTAAACCAGATGTTTCCATAAATAAAAAACCGCACATAATTTCCCCCAATAATAATTATAATTTTCAATATTATATCATAATTGTCTGGAAATTTCATAATAAAATAAAAAATAGCGATAATTCGCTATTTTCATTACATATAATCATCACGATTATAGCCAAAGTCAGCTAAATCCATTTTTCGGTCGCGCCAGTCATTTTTGATTTTGACCCAAGTTTCAAGATAAACTTTATCCCCAAGCATAATTTCAATATCTCGACGAGCCATTTTTCCGATTTTACGAATCATATCGCCGCCTTTACCAAGAATAATCCCCTTTTGGCTCTTGCGTTCAACAATAATTGTTGCCATGATGTGAATCTTACCAGTTTCTTCATCTCGAGTCATTTGGTCAGTAGTGACCGCGATTGAATGCGGAACTTCTTCCCGAGTTAATAATAAGATTTTTTCACGAATCATTTCTGAAACAAGAAAACGCTCAGGATGGTCAGTGATTTGATCTTCTGGGAAGTATTGAGGACCCTCGTCCAATTTTTCAGAGAGCGTATCAATTAATCTTTCTGTATTATTCCCTTGTTTAGCTGAGATTGGAACCACTTCAGAAAACTCCATTTGTGAAGTATAATCGGCTACAATTTCAAAAAGACGGTCAGGATGAATTTTATCAATTTTATTGACGACCAAAATGACAGGAACTTCTGCCTTTTTCAAGCGCTCAATAATCATATTTTCACCGGTTGAACGTGGTTCATCCGCCGCAACCATGAACAAAACGACATCACATTCACGTAAAGTCGAATAAGCAGATTGAACCATGAAATCGCCTAAAGCATTGTGTGGTTTGTGAATACCTGGCGTATCAATGAAAACAATTTGTTCATTTTCTGTAGTATAAATTCCTTGAATTTTATTTCTTGTTGTTTGAGGTTTATCTGACATGATGGCAATTTTTTGTCCCATCACGTGGTTCATAAATGTTGATTTTCCAACATTTGGACGACCTAAAATCGCCACAAATCCTGATTTAAATTTGTTATTTGTCATAGCGCTATTATAGCATAAAATCAGTCCTTTTTAAGTAAAATTCTAAAAAATGATTGTGAAAATTACTGACAGAAACATCAGCAAAGCTGACAAGTTCTTTATTCGCCGATTTAAAACTCATCCAGCAATCGCTTTAAACTGACGGAAAGCGACAGAGTCTTTAAAAATCATTTGTCATCTCCGTCAGCTTGTTAAATCCAATTATGTTCAGTGCAAATTTACTGACAGAATAATCTTGTATTCAAAAATTACTGACAGATTTATTGTTTAACTTTCAAACAATAAAATTACTGACAGCTGACAAAAGAAAAAATCATCAGCTAACTGATGATTCCTCTATTTACCGAAATATCTTGATTATTTTTATTTGTCACCACGGCTACGCATTACGAAACCAGCTGATTTTTCAGTTCCTGTGGTACGTTTACGAGGAGTTTTTTCTCCTTGTTTACGATCGTCAAAACGACGGTCATCACGTTTTCCACGGTAACCTCCGCGGTTATCATCACGGTCTTTCCAGTTGCGTTTACGATCTCCACCGCGTTCGCCATCTTTACCATCACGATTTCCACGGTAGCCACCACGATTTCCATCACGGTCGCCATTTCCACGACCTTTGTAGCGTCCGCCGCCACCTTTACCTTTTTTCTTGAAGCCTTTTCCTTCACCATTATATGGCAATGGACGTTCAGCTGTAATCTTAACTTCTTCTTGATTATCAGGGTCTTTTACGCGACCTTGAAGAAGTAAAGCAACCAATTCTTTAGCATCAAATTTTTCAAGTAGGCTCGCTGCTTGTTTGTCAAATTTAGCCAATTTTACTTTAGCTGAATCGTCAGATAAATCACGAAGCACATCATCCATAGCTACTGAGAGTGATGCTTGGTAAGCTTCTTCTTTTGTAGGTGGTTTCAAGCCTTTCATTGGCTTTTTAGTCATATTTTCAATGGCACGAAGATAACCCATTTCATTGTATGAAACAAATGTTACTGAACGTCCTGATTTACCCGCACGGCCGGTACGACCGATACGGTGAACATAGCTTTCTTGGTCTTGAGTAATGTCGTAGTTATAAACGTGAGTAACTCCTGACACGTCGAGTCCACGAGCAGCAACATCAGTTGCAACCAAAACGTCAATATGTCCTGCTTTGAAATCACGCAAAACAGCCAAACGTTTATTTTGGTCCAAATCTCCGTGCATTCCTTCAGCACGGTAACCGCGCAATTTAAGACCACGAATCAATTCGTCAACACGACGTTTTGTACGACCGAAAACAATTGCAAGTTCTGGACGTTCAACATCAAGCAAACGAGTCAAAACATCAAATTTTTCAAATTCTTTTGTTTTTACAAAATATTGATCAATACGGTCAGCAGTCATTTCTTTGGCTGCAATTTTGATGTGTTCAGGATTCTTCATGAATTTCACACCAATTTTTTTGATGTCATTTGGCATTGTTGCTGAGAAAAGCAATGTTTGACGAGCTTCTGGTGTTTTTTCAATGATGAAATGAATGTCTTCCAAGAATCCCATGTTCAACATTTCATCAGCTTCATCAAGAATCAAAGTTTCAAGTTGATCCAATTTAATTGCTTTACGTTTAATCAAGTCAACCAAACGTCCTGGTGTTCCCACAACAATATGTGCACCAGCTTTAAGGCCTTTAATTTGTTTTTCAATACTTGAACCACCAAAAACAGTACGAACTTTAAGTCCTTTTGATTTACCAAAACGGAAAAGTTCTTCTTGTCCTTGAACCGCAAGTTCGCGGGTTGGAGCAATAACGAGTGCTTGAATAGCTGGATTAGAAGCATCAATTTTTTCAATTGTTGGAAGACCAAATGCTGCTGTTTTACCAGTTCCTGTTTGCGCTTGACCTAGAACGTCACGCCCTTCAAGTGCAAGTTTAATTGTTTGTTCTTGGATTGGTGTTGGTTGTTCATAACCAATCTCTGTAAGTGTATTTACGATTCCTTCTGACAGGCCGAGTTCACTAAATTTCATTTTTTACCTATATTTCTACTGCGTGTTCCCACGCCAAACTTTTTATTACAGGGTACGAAACCCTTGCTACAGGCGAAATTTATGTGACTCGCCTGACGTAACTTATCTATTATAGCATAATTTTTTGACTGAAAATGCTTACGCCCTTTACTTTTTTTAAAATATTTTCATAAAAAATATACTGACAAAACTGTCAGTAAATTTTTATGATATTTTTTTAAAGAATATAAGCTTTTCTACTATATAAAATATCTGTCAGTAATTTTATACTGAAAATTGTTCCATTAATTCAACATCTGGATATTTATCTTTAAACCAACGCATGGCAAATTCATTTTCAAACAAGAATAAAGGATGGTCAAAACGATCTCGTGCCAAAATATTACGTGAACTAGACATTTTTTCATCTAAATCTTCTTCTTTAATCCAACGAACCGTTTTTGTCCCCATGGGTGTCATGATTGTTTCAGAATTATATTCACGCTCCATCCGGTCTTTAAAGACTTCAAATTGAAGTTGCCCAACCGCACCAAGCATAATATCACCAGTTGTATAAGATTTGTAGAGCTGAATGGCTCCTTCTTGTACCAATTGGTCAATTCCTTTTTGGAAAGATTTTTGTTTCATCACATTTTTCGCTTGGACACGCATAAAGAGCTCAGGGGTAAATGTTGGCAATGGTTCAAAAGATTTTTTCAATTTACCTGTGGTTAATGTATCCCCAACCTGATAAGTTCCAGTATCATAAACCCCAATAATATCACCAGCTACAGCATTCTCAACATTTTCTCGCGATTCAGCCATAAATTGTGTGACATTTGAGAGTTTCACTTTCTTACCCGTCCGAACAAGATTAACATCCATTCCTCGTTCAAATTCACCAGATACAATCCGAACAAAAGCAATTCGGTCACGGTGACGTGGGTCCATATTTGCTTGGATTTTGAAAATGAAACCAGAAAAATCAGGATTTAAAGGTTCAATTTCTTCTTCATCCACCGTTTTGTGTGAATGAGGCTCTGGTGCATATTCTAAAAATGTTTCAAGGAAAGTTTCCACCCCAAAACTTGTTAAAGCCGAACCAAAGAAAACTGGTGTCAATTGTCCTGCAACAACTTCTTCCTCAGAAAATTGATTCCCAGCATCCAAAAGTAATTCAGCATCTTCTAAAGCTTGAGTAAAGAATGGATTTTTTGTCAAAGGATGACTAGCCGGCACTTCCCCATTTTCATCAAATTCAACAAAACGTTTACCATCCTCAGGTTGATAAACTTCCACACGACCATGCGTAAAATCATAAAGACCTTGGAAATTTTTTCCCATTCCGATTGGCCAATTCATTGGTACACTCGCAATTCCAAGAATTTCTTCCAATTCAGAAAGTAAATCAAGCGGTTCACGTCCATCACGGTCAAGTTTATTAATGAAAGTGAAAACCGGAATCCCTCTGCGTTTTACAACTTGGAAAAGTTTTTTCGTTTGTGCTTCAATCCCTTTAGCACTGTCGATAACCATGACCGCAGCATCAACTGCCATCAATGTTCGGTAAGTATCTTCTGAGAAATCTTCGTGACCAGGCGTGTCCAAGATATTAACACGTTTGCCTGCATAATCAAATTGCATGACAGAACTTGTTACAGAAATTCCACGTTCTTTTTCAATATCCATCCAGTCTGACTTAGCAAAATTACCCGTTTTACGAGCTTTTACAGTCCCCGCTTCCCGAATGGCTCCCCCAAATTTCAATAATTGTTCTGTAATCGTCGTCTTACCAGCATCTGGGTGACTGATGATGGCAAAAGTCCGGCGTTTTTTTATTTCTTCTTGTAAAGTCATTTATACTCTCTTTTTCTTTAATTATTCATTTATATTTTTAATTTATTTTACATTGGTTAAACCTCAAAAAATAGTTCTTTTAATTATATCAAAATTTGCCCTGATTTTATAGTTGATTTTTATAAATCTTACCAACAAACTAAAGAGTTAAAAAATTAATTCGATTGGTAATTAAACAAAAGAAAAAACAATCAGCAAAACTAATTGTTTTATCATTAAATTTTTTATTTATACAGTAGCGTTTTTCTTGTAAATTTCTGCCTCTGCTTCTGTTGAGAAGACAAAATGTCCTGGAGTAATTTCCCGCATTTCACGTTCTTGTCCATCCAATTCAGCCGTTGGGTCATAAACAATTGGAGTCCGTTCACGCTCAGAAATAGGATCTGGTGACGGAATTGAACTTAGCAAACTCTTAGTATAAGGATGAATTGGATGATTGTAAACTTGATCAGAAGTTCCAACTTCCAAAATTTTCCCCCAGTGCATGACACCAATTCGGTCAGAAATATATTTAACCATTGACAAATCATGAGCAATAAACAAGTAAGTCAAGTTTTCTTTTGCTTGAATATCTCTCATCAAGTTAACAACCTGAGCTTGAATTGAAACATCAAGTGCTGAGATAGGCTCATCAGCTACGACAAATTTAGGTTTTACGGCAAGTGCACGTGCAATCCCAATCCGTTGACGCTGTCCACCAGAAAACTCATGCGGATAACGTGTCAAATGGTCATCATTCAATCCAACCAAACGTAAGAGTTCCAACACACGAGCATCACGTTCAGCCTTTGTTTTTACTAAACCATTAGCATCAAGTCCTTCAGCAACGATATCTTTAACGCGCATCCGTCCATTCAATGAAGCTTGTGGATCTTGGAAAATCATTTGTGCTTCTGAACGATACTCACGCAACTCTGAACCTTTTAAATTACGAACATCTTTACCTTCAAAGAGAATTTCTCCACCAGTAATGAAATTATCATAAAGTTTAAGAATTGCTCGACCAATCGTCGTTTTACCAGAACCAGATTCTCCAACGAGACCAAATGTTTCTCCTTCATAAATATCTAAAGAAACATTATTAATTGCCTTATTAGCCCCTTTTTTTCCTTTATTAAAAGTCAAATCAAGGTTTTTCATTTCAATTACTTTTTTAGGTTCTGTCATCATTTATCCCCTTTCAATTCTTCCCAGCGTTTCCAGCGTGCCAAGATATTATCGGAAGGCGTTACTTTTGGTGCTCGTGGGTCTAAAAGCCAAGTTTTGGCAAAATGTGTTGGAGATACTTCAAAGTATGGAGGTTCTTCTTCAAAATCAATTGCCAAGGCAAATTTATTACGTGCTGCAAAGGCATCCCCTTTTGGTGGATTCAATAAATCCGGTGGAGTTCCTGGAATTGAAACCAATCGGTCCACACTTGAATCAACTGTTGGCATTGAATCTAAGAGTCCCCAAGTATATGGATGTTGTGGGTTATAGAAAATTTCTTCAACTGTTCCGTATTCAACAATTTCACCCGCATACATTACCGCCACTTTATGCGCAAAACCAGCAACAACTCCCAAGTCATGGGTAATGAAGACAATAGATGAATTAATTCTTTCTTGCAATTCAGCCATCATATGCATAATTTGTGCTTGAATTGTAACATCAAGCGCAGTTGTTGGTTCATCTGCAATCAAGATTTCAGGGTCAGCAGCCAAGGCAATCGCAATAACTGCACGTTGACGCATCCCGCCTGACCATTGGTGTGGATAATCATTAATATGCACTTCTGCATCAGGAATTCCGACTTGTTGCATCAATTCCAGTGCTCGTTTCATGGCATCGGCTTTGCTCATTCCTTTGTTGTGTTTCAACAAAGGTTCAGCAATTTGTTTTCCAATACGCATTGTTGGGTCAAGAGAAGTCATTGGGTCTTGGAAAATCATTGAAATTTCATTTCCACGAATTTTTTGCCACTCTTCTTCTTTTAAATCAAGAAGGTTACGCCCTTTAAATAATAATTCACCTTGTGGTATTACCGCATTTTTCGCATTCAAGCCCATCAAAGTTTTTGTTGTTACTGATTTACCAGAGCCAGACTCCCCAACAATCGCTAGGGTCTGTCCTTTTTCTAAATCAAAAGATACATCACGAATCGCTTTAACATCTCCAGCATAGGTGTGGAAATTGACATGCAAATTTTTAACTTCTAATACTTTTTCTTCTGCCATTTCTAATCCTCACTTGCTCTAGGGTCAAATGCATCACGCAAACCATCTCCAAAGAAGATAAATGTGAGTGAAAGCACAGATAATACTACTGCTGGAATAATCAATTGGAATGGATAGAATTGCAAGCTTGCAATCCCATCATTAATCAAAGTCCCCAAAGAAGACGTTGGCGGTTTAACCCCAAGGTTAATCGCTGATAAAACAGCCTCATACATAATCATACTTGGAATATCAAACATGATTTGGACAACAATAACCCCTGAAACGTTTGGCAACAAATGTTTTACTGCAATTTTCCAAGTAGATTGTCCTAAAGTTTTTGAGGCCAAGACGAAGTCACGCTCCTTATAGGAGAGAACCATGTTCCGTACCTGCCTGGCCATCCCGGTCCATGCAAATAGACCAATCGCAATAATAATTGATGAAATCCCTTGTCCCAAAAGTAGGGCAAGCATTGTTACTACAACTAAGTTAGGTACAGATTGGATGATTTCAATAATCCGTTGCATGACCATATCGACTTTTCCACCCATCCAGCCGGAAATAATCCCATAGGTCACCCCGATTACTAAGTCAATCAAGGCGGCAGCAAGGGCAATAATCAATGAAATACGCAAACCAACAATTGTTCGTTTAGCTAATGAACGACCATATTTATCAGTCCCGAAGACATATTTGTCTTTGCTTGGAACATCTTGTGATTTATAGACATCTGTTCTTTCAGTAGAACCCGGTGCTTTAAATTCACCATTCCAAAATGGTAAATCACCTGATAGTTTTGGTGGAAGATTTCCATAAACTTGTGATTTATTTGGATTAAAGTAGTTTGCCTTTGATTGTGGTACGACAAATGCTGAGATTACTGAGAAAGCCAATGTAATCGCAATAATCCACATGGCAACCAAAGCTACTTTATTTTTCTTAAAACGACGCCAAGCATCTTGGAAAAAACTCAAGGCAGGTTTCGCAATTTTTTCTGTTGAATCTGAACCCTTTGAACCAACAAGGGTGAAGTCTTTATTTAAATTTTCCATTTCGACAAACCCTTTCTAGAGACGAACTCGTGGATCAACAATTGCAGTCAGAATATCTGTAACTAAGATAAATACCATCAAAATTACCGCATAGACAATTGTTGTTGCCATAATAACTGGGAAGTCTTTGGCTGGAATTGAATCAACAAATTGAGCCCCAATTCCAGGAATTGAAAAGATTTTTTCAATTAAGACTGATCCTGTCAACAATCCTGCGGCCATTGGACCAATCAAAGTCAACATTGGAATTAACGAATTACGCAACGCATGCTTGTTGACCACTTCTTTTTCAGATAAACCTTTAGCTCGAGCTAACAAAATGTAGTCTGAAGATAAAGACTCAATCATTTCAGAACGAACAAAACGTGTTACCACAGCCATTGGCGCAAAAGAAAGAGCGATTGTTGGCATAATTGTTTGTGAGAAGGTTCCCCAACCAGAAATTGGGAAAAGATTCAAATTAAATCCTAAGTAAAGAAGGATTAAGGTACCAATTACGAATGAAGGAACTGAGATACCAAGAACTGAGAGAAATCCAAAAACTCCATCAAGGATGCCATTTTTACGACGTGCAGAAGCTTTCCCCATCAAGGCTCCAAGAACAGTACCTAGAATAAGTGCTTGAGTTCCTAATTGCATTGATACTGGTAAACGTTGGGCAATCATCGTAATAACAGGTTGATTCGTATAAATGAAAGAAGTACCAAAATTACCCGTGAACATATGTCCTACATAGATAAAGTATTGTTGCCAAAGCGGTTTATCTAAACCATAGGCATGTTTTAAAATTTCCAGTTGATCTGGTGTTAGTTTGGGATTTGAGAAAGGTGTTCCGGGCATGACTTGCATCATAAAGAAAGTCAATGTCACAATCAGGAACAAAGTCAGAAGCAAAAGCCCCAAACGTTTAAGAATATATTTAACCATAAAAAATTTCCTAATCTAAGCAAAAGATAGGGTTGGCAATCTGCCAATCCTAACTTTCTTGCTCTAAAACTCTATTATTATTTGAGGTAAGCCGTTTTGAAGTCATAAGTCAAACCAGTTGAACCAAAACGTACATCTTTAAGGTTAGGGTTACGAAGGACTGGTGAAGTACGGAAGTAAAGCGGATTAATATTTGATTCTGTATAAAGTGCTTCTTCAGCAGCTTTATAGTCTGCATAATGTTTTTCAGGATCAAGGGCATCTGTCACTTCAGCAGCTTTAATTGCTTTATCATAAGTAACGTTATTGATTTTACCATTATTATTTGGTGAAGTTGATGTGAACAAATCAAGGAATGTTGATGGTTCAGCGTAGTCACCACCCCAAAGTGAGATGACCATATCAAAGTTACCAGTTGTTGAGTCATTCAAACGTTGTTTAAATGGTACTGATTTGATATTTAGAGTCAAACCTGGTAGTTTTTCTTCCCATGCTTGTTTAAGGAATGTTGCAGAGTCTTTGGCAGCTTGTGTATCATCAGTTGTCAAAGTCAACGTAAGTTTAGTTTCGCCAATTTCTTTCAAACCTTTTTCCCAAGCAGCTTTAGCTGCTGTGGCATCATATTTGTAAGGTTGTTCAGCATATTTAGCGAAGTCTTCACCGGTATTTGTTTTAGCCATCCCTGCTGGTGTCAAACCAGTCGCTGGTGTAGAAGCCGGTGTTACTGTATCAACATATTGTTTACGGTCAGTTGCAAGATTGAAAGCTTCACGAATATCTTTATTCGCAAGGGCTTTATTTTTGCCTGATTGGTTATATTGAACGTATGAGGTAGTTGCTTCATTCAGAGAGACAACATTCTTATCTGTTTTATTTGCTTTGTAAAGGTCTGGGTCACCAATACCTGTTTGGTCAATTTTACCTTGTTTGTAAAGGTTAAATGATGTTTTAACATCTTGAACAACTTGGAAGTCGATTTCTTTAGTTTTAACTGCGCTCTTATCCCAATAATTGTCATTCTTCACGATTGAGAATGTTTGGTTTGAACCGTTCCAACCTTTTGATTTTTCAAATTTATATGGTCCAGAGTAAACCATTTTCTCTGAAGATGTTCCGTATTGTTTCCCGTATTTTTCAACTACTTTTTGGTTGAGTGGGAAGTAAACAGAGTTAGCTGTCAAGAATTCAAAGTATGGTGTTGGTTGTGCAAGGGTAACAACAAATGTTTTGTCATCAGTTGCTTTAACACCAAGTGTTGATTTATCAGCTTTACCACCATTAATCTCGTTGGCGTTTTTAACTGGGCCAAGGAGGTATCCGTATTCTGAGGCAGTCGCTGGATCAACCGCACGTTGCCAAGAATAAACGAAGTCTTTAGCTGTCAAAGCATCACCGTTTGACCATTTCAAGCCATCACGAAGATGGAAAGTATATGTCAAGCCATCTTTTGATACATCAACTGATTTTGCCAATTCTGGCTGTGCTTTACCATCTTTGTCCACACGGGTCAAACCAGCATTGGTATTACCAATAATGATATTTGAATATGTATCTGTCGCGAGTGATGAATCCAACGTTTGAATAGGTGATGTCAAATTCCATTGAATGTCTTTTGATGATGACGATGAGCTAGAACCGCTATTGCCGCATGCTGCAAGCAAAGCTGCCGAACCAAGTGCAACTGTACCTAAGGTAACTTTTTTCCAAGTCTTCATGTAATTTCCCTCTTTCATGAATTGTGTCTGACTTCGCAATTTTTATTATTGTCAGAAAATTTATTATATTGGTATTATACTTAATTCAACCTGAATTGTAAAGTATAATGGTTATGTTTTCTGAAAATTAACATTTAATTTTTAAATAGCGGAAAGTTTTCACAAACTTTTGAAAAATATTTTTATACTACACTTTTATTTAAAACCCTTTCATTTAATTGGGCTCTGACGGGTTCGTGTTTTATTTTTGTAGAAAGAATATTCAATAAAAAAGATAAATTTTCAGAAAATTTATCTTTTTGTATTTTTTATTTAACATAAGCCGATTTTAGGTCGTAAGCTAAACCAGTTGAATGAAATTCTAAGCCTGTAATTTTAGGATTCATTAAAGCTGGATTGGCTTGGAAATCAACTGGATTGATGTATGACCCTTGATAGAGGGCTGTTTCTGCCGCTTTGTAGTGTTCATCTACTTTGGCTGGGTCAAGAACATCTGGCGTTGTTGTTGCTGCTTTAAAGGCATCATCATAAGTTTTACTAGAAAATTTACCGTCATTATATGATTGGCCTGTCGTAAAGAGTTGCAAGAAAGTTGAAGGTTCAGCGTAATCTCCACCCCAACCTGAGAGAACCATATCAAAATTTCCATTTTGAGCGTCATTCAATCTTTGTTTGAATGGAACAAGTTTTAAATTGATAGTCAAGCCTGGTAGATTTTGTTGATAGGCTGTTTGTAAAAAGTTGGCTGTTGCTTCTGACGGTGCTAAATCACCAGCAGCTTCAAGGCTAAGGCTGAGTTTGGTTAAGCCAAGCTCTTTTAATCCTTTTTCCCAGAGGGCTTTTGCTTTTGTCGGATCATAGCGATAATCTTGTTTTGCATAAGTTGCAAAATCTTCTCCTGTTGAGGTCTTGCTCATTCCCACTGGTGTAAAGCTTGTCGCAACGGTCGAACCTGGTAGGGCTGTTTTGATGACTCCTGCTCTGTTAGTTGCCAAATTTAAGGCTTCACGAATATTTTGATTGGCTAGTGCTTTTTGAGCGTCTGGACTTGAGGCATTTTTACCAGATTGATTGTATTCAATATAGTCTGTCCGTGCTTGTTTAAAGACAGTATAACCTTTCGTCTTTTTATTGGCATTAATCAAATCAGTTGTTGAAAGGAGCGTAAAATCAAGTTTTCCTTGTTTATAAAGCTGTGCTCCTGTGTTCGCATTTGAAATGACTTGGAAATCAATTTGTTTAGATTTGACTGCTGATTTATCATAGTAGTTTGGATTGGCGTAAATTGAAAAAGTTTTATTGGTTCCTGTCCAACCTTTATCAGATTTGAACATGAATGGTCCATTATAAACGGTTTTATCTGAGGATGTTCCATATTGTTTGCCATATTTATCAACAACTTTTTGGTCAAGGGGGTAATAAACAGGTTCTGACAAGAGAAATTTAAAATATGGTGTTGGTTGTGCCAATGTGACTGTAAATTCTGTATCTGACTCGGCTTTAATTCCTAGACTATCGAGTGATGATTTACCAGAAATAATATCATTAGCCCCAGAAACTGCCCCCATCAAATAGGCATATTCTGAACCAGTTTTAGGGTCCACTGCTCTTTTCCATGAATAAACAAAATCTTTAGCAGTCAACTTGTCACCGTTTGACCATTTCAAATTATCTCTAAGAGTAACCGTGTAGGTCAAGCCGTCTTTTGAAACGTCAATTGTTTTTGCAAGTGCTAAGGCAGCATTTCCTTTAGAGTCAACGCGTGTCAATCCTTCTTCCACATTTCCAGCAACATCATAAGAATACTGGTCAGTTAAAATTGTGGTATCAAGTGATGCCACATCTGTGGGAATTGAAAATTTGATGTTTTTTTGCTCACTTGTTTTTGTGCCACAGGCCACTAAAATAATTCCTGACAGGGCAATAAGGCTGGTGAGTCCAATAATTTTTCCTTGTTTCATCTGCTTTCTCCAAATCGTAAAGATACTATTGAATTTTCATATTATTCTGAAAATTAAATGTGGACTTATTATACTTTTTCAAAAATACATTGTCAAGAATATTGTTGTATTTTTCTGATAATTTAATGAAAATAAAAAAATACTAACTTTCTGTCAGTATTTTTTATCATTATAATTTTTCAACAACCTCTGAAAGTTTCATGCTATTTGAACCTTTGAATAACACTTGGTCAGTTGGTTTCAAATCTGCTGACAGACTTTCTGTCAGCAAATCTAAGTCTGTAAAATGGCTGACCGCTTTGTCAGTCGAAATTTCTGCCAAGTTTTTCATCATTTCACCATAAAGATAGACTTTATCAATTTTATTGAAATCAATAGATTTCAATATATCTTTATGGAGTTGGGCTGCACTGGGTCCAAGTTCTAACATATCAGCAAGAACTGCAATCTTTCGACCATTCTCATTTTTAGGAATGGCTTGGAAAGTTTCCAAAATCAAACGCATCGCTGTCGGATTGGCATTATAAACATCACTCAAAAGGTCTGCACCATTTTTTGCTTTTTTCCACTCTGTCCGATTTCTGGTCAGCTCTACTTCCTTCAAAGCTTTTTTTATTTCGACTTCTGAAAGTCCATAATGTAAGCCAACATAAGCAGCTAACATAGCATTCGTCGCATTATATTTACCAGGAACTGGAATAGTAATTGATTCATCTAAAAAATTAGTTTCAAAAGTTAATTTTTCTTTGTGCTCGACTAATTTTGTAATAAATAAATCTTCACCGGGTAAACCAAAGCGACTAATTTTTTGATTGTCTGGGATAAAAGCATTAATAATTGGGTCAGCAGGGGCAATAAGCTCACCATGCAAACCAGCCGTAATCCCCATTTTCCCTTTAGCAATATTTTCACGACTTCCCATAAATTCAAGATGTGCTTCACCAATTAAGGTAATGACAGCAAGTTCAGGCTTAGCAAGCTCTGATAAAAAATCAATATCACCAGGGTGATCCATTCCCATTTCCAAAATTAATTTTTCAGTATCATCCGGCATATGTAAAATGGTGTAGGGTAAGCCGATTTCATTATTGTGATTCCCTTGTGTTTTGTATGTTTTAAATTTCTTAGACAAAACAGCAGCAATCATGTCTTTAGTTGTTGTTTTTCCATTTGAACCTGTCACCGCAATGACTGGAACTTTTGTCTTTTCAAGATAATATTTTGCTAATTTTTGGAAAGCAAGCAGATTATCATCAACCAAGAGATGAGCTTGTTCGACTTCTTTTTCTGAAAAGCTGATTATTGCTCCATTATCAAAAGCGATTTCGATGAAATCATGACCATCTCGTGCCCCCTTAAGTGGCAAAAAGATATCCCCTTTTTCAATCAAACGGCTGTCAAATTCAATTTTATTGACTGACAAATCTGCCAGTTGCGACCAATCATTTTTTGCGCCAACGACTTGGGCGATTTCGTGAATTGTGAGTTTCATAGTGACTCCATTATAACACTTTTTACTGACAAAAAAATCTGTCAGCAATCGATTTACTGACAGACTTGTATTATTTATAAAAGATGATTTTCACGTGTTTCAAAAGTTTCTTTAGCTAAATCAACTAACTTTTCAATTAAATCAGAATAAGATAAGCCCATATTTTCCCAAAGCAATGGATACATTGACCATTGTGTGAATCCTGGAATGGCATTAATTTCGTTGAGATAAACATTTCCATCCTTAGTCACAAAGAAATCACAACGTGACAAGCCTGTCCCATTGACTGCTTTGTATGCTTTTACAGCATATTCTTGCATTTTTTGAGCTAAATCAGCAGGAACTTTTGCTGGAATGTCCATTTGAATTTTATTATCAATATATTTTGAGTTGTAATCATAAAACTCAACATCTTTCACAACTTCACCTGGAAGCGTTGCAGCAACGTCACTATTATTTCCCAAAACAGCACATTCGATTTCACGCGCATCCACACCTTGTTCAATGACAACACGGTTATCATATTTATAGGCTTCACTTAGCGCAGGTTGAAGATCTGCTAAATCATCAACTTTTGAAATTCCAACACTAGAACCCATATTAGCAGGTTTAACAAAAACTGGAAATTCTAATTTTTCGACTACTTCTTGAGCAATTTCTCCTTGATTTTCATCAGCAAAAGCCGCAACATAAGGAACTTGGGGTACACCAACCGCTTCAAAAACGTGTTTTGCCAATAATTTATCCATTGTGCTTGACGCAGATAAAATATTTGGACCAACATATGCCAAACGTAAAATTTCTAAAAATCCTTGAATCGAGCCATCTTCACCCATTGGTCCATGTAAAACTGGGAATACAACGGCATCTTTTTCGTATATTTCTGCTGGTGAAATCTTTGGATAAGATTCTGCCAAATCATTTGTCAGTAGTTTTTCTTCTTCAGCAGGTTTGTCAGTGAATTCTTGTGTTTTTATGAATTCACCACTCTTAGTGATAAAGTAAGTTTTTACAACAAAACGAGAATAATTAACAGCTCTCATCACCGATTCTGCTGATAAAACTGATACTTCTCGCTCAGCAGAACGACCACCATACAACAAAATTAATGTTTCTTTTGACATATTTCTTCCTTTTTTTACTGACAGCTTTGTCAGACACTTCTTTTTACTGACAGCATGCGATATTTTTACAATATAATTCTGTCAGTAATGTCTTTTTTATTTTACCACAGAAAAAATCAAATTTCCAACCGATTCTCTACTGCTTTTGATAAAGTAATTTCATCTGCGTATTCTATATCAGACCCTACAGCTAATCCACGAGCCAAGCGAGTGACTTTAATTCCTGCAGGCTTAATCATTCGAGCCAGATACATGGCGGTTGCTTCTCCGTCAGAAGTGGCATTAGTTGCGATAATCACTTCTTTAACCTCTGAATCCATTAATCTTGTAATCAATGTTTTAACATTAATTTCATCAGGAGAAATTCCATTCATTGGACTAATCGTACCATGCAAAACATGATAAAGTCCTCGATATTCCCGGATTTTTTCCATAGCAAGAACATCTTTAGATTCTTCAACGACCAATATAGTTGTTCGATCACGCGTTGGATCGGTACAAATGGTACAAGGATCACTTTCTGTTAAATTCCCGCAAATTGAGCAAAAACTCAAATCCCGTTTTGCTGACAGAAGATTTTTTGCAAATTCATTGACATCTTGATCTTCCATGCCAATCGTATAAAAAGCCAATCGAGTCGCTGTTTTTTGACCAATCCCTGGTAATTTTGAGAACGACTCAATCAGGCGAGCAATAGGTTCAGGATAATACATATTTCACCAATTCTTCACTTGTAAATATTTTATTCAATTTATTAATTTTACTATAAAAGACTGAAAATGAAAAGGAAAGGTGATAGAATTCTCAATCACTTATAAATAAAAAGCCTCTCCTATCAGAGAGAACTTTTTTTAATTTTTACGAAAAGCTTCATTTGAATAATACAAATCAGTAATTCCCGTTACAATACTTTGGTTTGCTTTTGTTCCACTTGAAGCATTACTTTCAGTATTATCTGGAAGTACAACCGCAATAGCAATTTCTGGATTGTCGGAAGGAGCAAAGGCCACTGCATTATTAGCTGTTACAATAACTTGACTACCATCTGCCAATACTTTTGTACTTTCGGAAGTCCCTGTTTTACCAGAGATAGAAACCTTTGATGAATCCATTGAACGACCAGTAGTCAATCCACCAGCCCCATGAACAACAGCATACATCCCTTGATGAAGAACATCCATATTATCAGGAGTGATATTTACCTTATCCATGATTTTAGGAGTAATATTTTTGATAAGCGTGCCAGGCTGTCCGTCAGTTCCACCTTCATAAATTCCTTGGACAATGTGTGGCGCCAAACGAGTTCCGTTATTTCCTAAAGTTGCCGCATAAACTGCCAACTGAAGCGGCGTATAGTTATCATACTGACCAAATGATTCATACAATACATTGACCCCAGAAGCTGCATCAGATTTAGCTGAAGGGAGATATCCCGTTGATTCTCCAGGAATATCAAAACCAGTTGATGCCCCTAAACCATAAGAAGCAAAAGCCTTACGAAACTGCTCATAAACTTTTACTCGGTTGGTATCATCCAAAAATTGATTGGCTGCCGTATAGGGAGCACCTAACATTCTCATTGCCAATTGCATCATGTAAGTATTTGATGAATATTGCAAAGCTTCAACAGCTGTTAAAGCCATTGGCGAAGCATCCCCCCACCAGTCATTGATAGGATTAGAACCTTTAAATTGAATAGACTGCGCCGTTAAAGTGTCATTTCCAGAAATTACACCAGCATTCCAAGCAGCAGTCAATGTTCCCATTTTGACAACAGACCCCGGTGTGAAGACGCTTTGGAAAGTTCCTAAAGTATTTTCCGTAATTGTTCCTGTATTAGGGTCTCGTTGATAGCCAGATAAAGCTAAGACTGCCCCCGTTTTAACATTTAACACAACAGCATAAGCCCCTCTATTATACTGACCATAGCCTTGGGCAATCAGTTGGTCTAATTGTGTTTTAACGATATTATTAACCCCGTTTTGGAAATCTAGGTTAATAGTTAATTTTAAATCATCCCCACGTTTTCCTTTTTGGATTGTTTTTGTTCCAGAAACATCACCATTTTTGTCAAATTTAACCTTACTAATACTATGCGTTCCTTGAAGCTCACTTTCGTATCCCTTCTCAAGAAGCCCAGTTCCCACACGGTCATTACGTTGATAACCTTTTTTAAGATAGGCATCCAAATCCTCTGCTGGAATTCCGGATTTTTGTGAAGTAATGGTTCCCATAAGTGGTGTCAAAGAATTTTGAGCATATGAACGATCCCAAGAAGTCCCAATTGTAATTCCTGGTAAATCACCTTCTTGTTCAGCAATTGTCGCTTGCTGCTCTGCTGTAATACTTCCAGTAGCAATTTTAGTAGTGTTAAAAGTAGTGGTACTATTCATTTCTTTGAATAATTTTGCAGCAAAAGTTTGTTCTGCTGTAAAATTCAAGTCACTATCTTTAACTTTACTTAATTCGACATCATAAATCTGTGAACCAGTTAAATCATTACCCTGTTTATCTTTCTTTTCCTTTTCAGATAAACTATTAGCTATTTTTTCTAGATTTTTAGAATTAGCCAAGAAATAGTCTTTCTTATCACGCGTTGTCAAATCAGCAACATCAATGTTACTAGATAAAATAGTTGCTAACTTATTGGCTACCTGATACATTTCATCAGCAGTAGCATTTTGACTTCTTGTAAATTCAACAGCCTGAACCGCAACTGTAGATGCCAAAGCTTTTCCTGTTGCATCATAAATATTTCCGCGAGGCGCACCTTCAATAATTTGAACATCTCCGCCTGCACTAATTGATTTTTCGGCGTAGAAATGTGAATTCAATACCTGCATATTGAAGAGCTTTCCAATTAAAATCATAAACAAAACAAAGATAACAAAAAATAAGAGGTTCACTCGTTTTGGAATTAATTTAGTTGGATCTTTTAAAATTTTTACTTCTTTATGTGATTTTTTAGACTTATCGTATTGCTTGCGCTTATCATTTTTTCTTTTATTATCTGACATTTCGACTCCAAGAATGAGTTTTATAAATAGTTTTTACATTCAAAATTTGTACTTAAACATTTTACCACATTTATGAAAACTTTTCCTTACAATTTTGATTCCTATCAATTTAATCAAATAAAAAAAGAAAACTCAAATACGTTTTCTTTTTTGTCATCTAAAATTTTAGTTCCTTATCAAATAATCAAAAGCTCCTAGAGAAGCGGTCGCCCCAGTCCCCATTGAAATAATAATTTGCTTATAAACACTATCCGTACAATCTCCCGCTGCAAAAACACCCGGAAGATTTGTTGCTCCAACTTTATCAGTCAAAATTTCTCCACGTGCGGATAAGTCAATTGTTCCCTCCAACCACTGGGTATTCGGAACTAAACCAATTAAAACAAAGACACCAGCAAGCTCTAATTGAACAATTTCTTTAGAGCCACGAACTTGATAATTCAAGCCCCTAACCTTGTCATCTCCTAAAATTTCTTTTGTTTCCACATTGGTGAGAACAGTAACATTATTTAGGGTCGCAAGTTTTTCTTGTAAAATTTTGTCTGCTTTAAGTTCAGGTAAAAATTCTAGAACAGTAACATGTCTAACCAAACCAGCTAAATCAATAGCTGCTTCGATTCCTGAATTTCCGCCACCGATAACCGCTACATCTTTTCCTGCAAACAAAGGACCATCACAATGTGGACAATAAGCGACTCCTTTGGTTTTAAATTCTTGCTCTCCTGGAATTCCCAAATCTCGCCAACGAGCGCCCGTTGAAATAATAACTGACTTACTTTTTAGAAGTGCCCCATTTTCAAGACTCACCTCAATCAAGTCTTTTTTCTCTAGCTTAACTGCTTTTTGCAAGTTCATCAAATCGACAGGGTATTTTTTCACATGTTCTTCGAGCTGACGACCAAGTTGAACCCCTTCAACATAAGGCGTTCCAATGAGGTTTTCAATTCCTAAAGTTTCTAGTGGTTGACCGCCAAAGCGTTCAGCGATTAAACCTGTCCGAATCCCTTTACGCGCAGCATAAATAGCTGCACTTGCGCCAGCAGGGCCTCCACCAACAACTAAAATATCATAAGGTTCTTTATCAGAAAAAGCTTCAGAACTCTCTGGACCAGTAATTTTTTCTAGTAATTCTTCAAGACTAGCTCGTCCATTATGAAATTCTTCACCATTTTTGAAAACAGTTGGAACCGCCATAATCCCTTTTGCTTCCACTTCTTCTTGGAACATTCCTCCCTCAATCATTGTGTGACTAATATTGGGGTTGAGAATACTCATTGTGTTTAATGCTTGGACAACATCTGGACAGTTATGACAAGTTAAACTCACATAGGTTTCAAAGTGAAGTGGATTTTGAATCGCTTGAATTCGCTCAACTAATTCTTGTTCAATCCGTGGAGGGCGTCCACTTACTTGGACAAGCGCCAAGACCAATGAATTCAACTCATGACCTAATGGTAGCCCTGAAAAAAGGACTCCAGAAACACCTTCTCTTTCAATAGAAAAAGCTGTTTTTCGGTTGAGTTTTCCTGTTTCTTTTGAAATCATTTCAGACAAACTTGCAAGTTCATCTGTAAATTCTGCTATTTTTTTCCCATTTTCGCTCTCTAAATCTGCATCAACTTTTAAAATAATTGGATTTTCCAACAAATCCATATAAGGCATCAACTGAGCACGAAGAGTTTCATCTAAAATCATATTAAACCTTTCTGTCATTAAGTTTCTAAAGACAAATAAAGTGAGCCAAGACTCACTTTTTTATTCTATATTTTACCTACAAGGTCAATACCAACGTGAAGACTTGCTCCGTCCTCTTTCCACTTAGCGGGACAAACTTCCCCTGGATGATTACGCACATATTGAGCAGCTTTAATCTTATCAACCAATTGACTTGCATCACGTCCTATGCCATCAGCCGTAATTTCAAGCGCTTGAATCACACCGTCTGGGTCAATAATAAATGTTCCACGTTGAGCCAATCCTGCTTCTTCATCAAGAACATCAAAAGCACGTGAAATTTTTTGTGAAGGGTCTGCAAGCATTGGATAAGTAATTTTTGAAATAGCATCACTATGTTCATGCCAAGCAGCATGGACAAAATGGGTGTCAGTTGAAGCTGAGTAAACTTCTACACCAAGCGATTTCAAGGTTGGATAAGTTTCTTCTAAATCTTCTAACTCTGTCGGACAAACGAATGAAAAGTCTGCTGGATAGAAACAAAGCACAGACCATTTTCCATAAAAGTCTTTATCGGAAACTTTAATAAATTTCCCACCAAGATAAGCATCTGTTGAAAATTCTTCTATTTTTTTACCTACTAATGACATAAGATTCTCCTTTTTCTTCTTTAAAGCTTTACTATTAAATTATCTCAAGAATAAAATGAAGAATCAATTAATTTGTTCAAAAACTTACAAACTATTGCATTGATTACAAAAAAATACTCTAAGTCCTAAATAGATAAGTATCTATTAGGACTTAGAGTATTTTCATTCAAATATTATGCTTTTTTAGGAGCCAAGTAGTATTCGTTTTGAACGTTCAAGTTGTCATCAAATTCGAAAACAAGTGGTGGGAAGTTAGGGATTTCAACATCCATAATTTCGTCATCAGAAAGTTTTTTGATTTGTTTAACGAGTGCACGGATTGAGTTACCGTGAGCACCAACGAAGACATTTTTTCCTTCTTTCAAAGCTGGAGCGATTTGGTCTTCCCAGAATGGAAGAGCACGTTCCAAAGTAACTTTGAGGTTTTCAGCATCAGGAATCAATGAATCTTCAAGACCAGCGTAACGACGGTCTCCGTGAGCTGTATATTTATCATCATGATCCATTGCTGGTGGCAATACATCATATGAACGACGCCAGATGTGAACTTGTTCATCACCATGTTTTGCAGCAGCGTCAGCTTTGTTCAAACCTGTCAAACCACCGTAGTGACGTTCGTTCAAGCGCCATGATTTAACAACTGGTACCCAAAGTTGGTCTGAATATTCAAGAGCAAGGTTAGTTGTTTTGATAGCACGTTTCAATACTGAAGTGTAAGCAATATCAAATTCGATTCCAGCTTCTTTAATCAATTTACCAGCTTCAATCGCTTGTTTAGTTCCGTTTTCAGAAAGGTCAACGTCAGCCCAACCTGTGAAAAGGTTAGCAAGATTCCATTCAGATTCACCGTGACGTGCAAATACTAATTTTGGCATTTTGTGTATTCTCCGTTTATTTTTACTTGAACGAAATTTAGTTCGTTCATTTACAAAGTTAATTTTACTACATTTTTCCTTTTTTTTCTAGCTTTTATTTTCTGTAAGCCCTTTTATTTACTGACAGAAGCTTTGGCTAACCTAAAAACCTTTTCTTCATTTCCATTTTTTAAAAATTACTCATGTAGTTCTATTGGTAAGTCATCTGGATCATAGAAAAAGAGCATTTTTCTGTCAGTAATTTCGTCCTGACGGATTTCCTCCACTGTGACTCCTTGACTTATTAAATAATTTCTATCTTCTTCAATATTTGTCGTTTTAATAGCTAAGTGGCGATAGCCTTTTGCTTCTGGATAAGTTAGGCGTTTAGGGGCATCAGATTTGATAAATAATTCAATTTCTGTTTCTTCATTCATCTTTAAATCAAGCTTGATATCTCCTTTTTCTGGGCGGTGATTTTCTCGAATGATTGAAAATCCTAAAATGTCAACGTAGAACTGACGAGATTTTTCATAATCTGCGGCAATGATAGCGATGTGATGAATTTTATTGAAAGCTGGTTGGTACATCTTGCGGCTCCTCTTCTAAGTTCTCTTATTCTAAAATTTGAACTTCTTCACCCATACTTTTTAAAGTTTGGACATGACCTTCACCCCATGAGCAAAGAATATCTAATAAACCATTTAAAGTTTCACCATAAGGGCTTAGAGAATATTCAACCTTCGGCGGAACTTGATTATAAACCTTACGGACGATAATATTATCAATTTCTAATTCTCTTAATTGCTGAGTCAGCATTTTTTGACTGATTCCTGGAATTTGGCGTCTCAATTCTCCTGGACGACTTGGATTATGTCTTAAATTACACAAAATAATTGGCTTCCATTTTCCACCAATAACATCCATTGTCGCTTCAACACCAATATTATAAATTTTTTTCAAAATTAATTCCCTTTCTAATCCCTTATTTTATCCAATTATTACTTTTTAGTATGTATGACACAAAAAAGTAGGTACTGTTCAAGAGGTTTTATTTATTATATACTAATTTTCTGCCAAAATAAATTATATGAGGAGCAAAAAGTGAAACTTAATAATCAGATTGAAATTCCAGAACTTGGTTTAGGTCTTTTTCAAATTCCAAATGAAAAAACTGCTGATGTTACAAAGAATGGAATTGTTAACGGATACCGTTTAATTGATACAGCTAAAATTTATGAAAATGAAGAAGGAACTGGCCAAGGAATTAAAGAAGGCTTGGCCTTGACAGGACTTTCTCGTGACGATCTTTTCATCACTTCAAAACTTTGGGGAGATAATCATTCTTATGAAGAAACAATTCAAAACTTTGAAGAAAGTTTGAAAAAATTGAATTTAGATTATCTAGATTTATATCTTATCCACTGGCCAGGCACACATTATGCTTACAAAGAAGCTTGGAAAGCAATGGAAGATTTATATAAAGCAGGCAAAATAAAAGCGATTGGGGTCAGTAACTTTCAAAAATCACATTTAGAAGAACTTCTTAGCTATGCTGAAATCACCCCTGTTTTAAATCAAATTGAACTCCATCCAAAACTATCACAAGAAGAACTTCGTAATTTCTTAGAACTTCATGATATCAAGGTTCAAGCTTGGTCACCTTTGATGCAAGGTCAATTATTAGACAATGAAGTCCTCAAAAAAATTGCTAATAAACATGGAAAATCTGTGGCTCAAATTATTCTTCGTTGGGATATTCAACAAGATATTTTAGTAAATGTAAAATCTATTAAAAGTGAACGAATGATAGCTAATCGTCAAATTTTTGATTTTTCACTTGACTCTGAAGATATGAAAGCTATCAACTCACTCAATGAAGAACTTCGTGTCGGTCCAAATCCAGAACATTTTAATTTTTAAGAAAGAAGTATAATGAAAAAAATATCTCCCAGTCTCACTCTTCTAGCTCTAGCAATTAATGCTTTTGCTATCGGTTCAACCGAATTTATCAGTGTTGGTTTAATGCCAATGATTGTCAACACCTTTAATATTAGTTTATCTCGAGCGGGTTTAACCGTTTCTCTTTATGCTTTAGGGGTAACGGTTGGTGCTCCCTTATTAACTATTCTTACAGGAACTTGGAATCGAAAAACTTTGATGGTTTCGATTATGGGTCTCTTTATTCTTGGTAATTTACTGTCAGCTTTCGCTCCAACTTTCCTTTTACTTTTAGTAGGACGGGTTCTTGCCTCACTTGCTCATGGTATTTTCATGTCAATTTCCACAGTCATTGCTGCTGATGTTGTTCGACCTGAGAAAAGGGCCTCAGCAATCGCCCTCATGTTTACAGGACTAACCGTTGCTACTGTCATTGGTGTTCCTTTAGGGACTTTCATTGGTCAGCACTCTAACTGGCATATGTCATTTGTTTTCATTGTTGTCATTGGCTTAATTGGACTGATTGCTACTAGTATTCTTGTTCCAAAAGGGATGCCAATTCCCGGAAAAATTAATTTAAGTGGGCTTGCTAGAATTTTTACTAATAAATCAATTTTAATGTCTCTTTTTATTACCGCTTTTGGTTATGGAGGAACTTTCGCGGCTTATACTTATCTTACACCAATCCTTGAAGGAACTTTTAGATTTTCAGCAAGTACAGTAGTGATTATTCTGGTTGCTTATGGTGTGATGGTTGCCATTGGTAATTCACTAGGTGGACATCTAGCAAATAAAAATATCCTACCTGCCCTTCAAAAAATGTTTGCAGCATTAGCTTTGAGTTTACTTTTTCTTTTTATCAGTGCAGGTTTAGCTTCGCAACCTTTGGGATTGATTGCAACTTTACTTTTGGGATTGTTTGCCTTTATGAATGTCCCTGGTTTACAGCTATATGTTGTTCAATTGGCAGAGAAATTTACGCCAAAAGATATTACTTTAGTTTCAGCTTTTAACATTGCAGCTTTCAATGTCGGAATTACTTTAGGCTCATTTGTTGGAGGACAAATTTCTAGAGGCTCAAGTGTTGGCTTTACTCCACTTGGGGGAATCATTATCATTCTCCTTGCAATGTTCCTCATTCGTTTGGCTCAAAAAGACCAAGCAAGTAAATTATAATAAGTTACAAAAATACTCTCTGAAAATTATTCAGAGAGTATTTATTTTAGCTATTGTTTAAAATTCATAGTTTTCAAAGTAAACTTCAAGACTACGTTTATAAGAAGTCGCCGCATTTGATAATAAATGTCCACGATGCTTGACTAAAATCAAACTATTTCCATTGTCTCCCTCCATAGGGACAACTGTTACATTATGGACGCTCTCTTTATCAATAAAACCAAGACCTGTTGCGTAGGCATCTGTCCGTTCTAAAATTCCATTTAAACTTGCACGGTCAGTGACGTTATAAATCAAGGTATTTTCAAAAGTCTCAACCAAATCTTCGGAATAGTAAAGAAACTGTTCATTTTCTTGTGTAAATCGCACACGATCTAGTGGTTTTAAGTCATCATCTGAAATTCTTTCACGTTGAGCTAAGGGATGGCCTTTGCGAATATAGATATGCGTTTGCGATAAGAAAATTTCTTCGTAATCTAATTCAAGTTTATTGAGCATTCTTAAAATCCCTGAGCGATTTTGTTTATTGAGATAAACCACTCCGAGTTCACTGTGCCCTTGCGCCACTTCTTGCAAAATATTATAAGTGGTTGACTCAAAAATTCTAAAATTTTTGATTTCAGGATTTTTCTTTGCAAATTCCACTGCAACTGGTGCTAGAAAATCATAATGTTGACTGGCAACTGAGAAAGTCTTATCAGACTCTTTTGGCTTAGAATATTTTGATTCAAAAGTTTCAAAATTACGTAAAACAGTTTGTGCTTGTTCATAAAAACGTTCGCCTTCAATAGTTAAAGTCGCACCTGTATTTGTTCTCTCAAAGATTTGAAAACCGAGTTCTTGCTCCAAGTCTTTAACCGCAATCGACATTGAGGGTTGACTAACAAAGAGTTGCTCTGAAGCCTCACGAAAAGTTCCACTATTAGCAATGGCGACGACGTACCGTAATTGTTTAATATTCATGTCATAAAGTCCTTAATTTTTTACAAAAAAGTGTATAAGTTGATTATACACTTTTTCTTTTTATTTTGTAGCTTTAATGATAGCGTCAGTGTAGAGTGACAGCTCTTTTTTAGCCGCTGTTGGCCCGCCAAAGAAGTAAACTTTGTCGTAGTCCATCGTAATCACATGTCCTTCTTTAACTGCTTTGAGGTTTTGCCAAGCCGGATTATTTTTTAATGCGGCATATTGTTCTTTATCTTTCTCTGCAAAGTCAATAAAGATATAGTCTGCATCAAATTCGCCTAAGCTTTCAGTATTTACTTCAGCATAACCTACGCCTTTTGAGAGTTCAGCCATTTTGCTTGATTCTTTAAAACCTAAACCAGTCGTTAAGGCTTGACCGCCACGAGCAAAATTGTCACCGAAGGCATAAACCTTATCTCCTTGAAGTTCAAGAAGTGAAATTGTATTTTTAGCTGGTTTAACATCAACCTTTGCCAATTTTTCTTTTTGTTTATCGGCTTCTTTTTTAAAGCTTTTAAGGAAACTTGCTTTTTCATCTTCGCGATTAAGGAGTTTAGCGAAGTAATCCAATGATTTATTCATTCCTGAGAGGTCTTTATAATTGACAAGAACAGTAGGGGCTACTTTTTGATAGTCTGCTACTTGGTCTTTATCAACTGTAATAATCAAATCAGGATTTTGAGCAATCAATTTTTCCATATTGAATTTTGGTGCTCCTAAATCAACCATATTCTTCTTTTGGTCTTTTGATAAGAAGGTATTTGGGAAGGCCCATGAATCTGTTCCAACAACATTTGCACCTAATGAAGCAACTTCATCTGGATAATTTTGAACAGCAATACGTTTAGGATTTTTAGGAACTTTGACGTCCCCATTTAAAGCATGAAAGGTCACTTTATCATCGCTTGATGTCGCTTTTTTTGATGATGAATTTGATGAACAGGCAGCTAAAGTAAGTAAAGCTCCTGCAGCGATTAGGGTTGTGAGTACTTTTTTCAAAAGATTCTCCTCTATTTTTAGGCTATTTTTAAAAATAAGCCGATATTTTTTTATAAGAAATTTACTAAAAGTAAATTAATTTCTTAAACTTTTTGAATAAGATAAATATAGTATGGAGCGCCAATAAAGGCAACTACAAAACCTAAAGGTAAACTTGATGGTGCAATGATTGTTTGTGAAATAATATCAGCAAAAGATAAAATAATCATACCAGAAAGCGCGGTGGCGATTAAACTTTTTCGTGATTTAAAACCAACGATTTCACGAGCAATATGAGGGGCAATTAAACCAACAAATGCTAATCCTCCAACCAATAAAACACCGACAGCTGCAAAAAGGAGCGCTAACAAGTAAAGATAGATTTTCGTTTTTTGAACTTCTAATCCTAAAGTAGTTGCCATTTCTTCGCCTAGTGAGAGGATTTCAAGTTTTCTTAAGAAAAATGGCAAAATAATCAAGCCAATTACTAACAAGAGAACACAAATGAACAAATAAGTGCTTCCCGTTTGCCAGATATCTCCTGACAGCCAAACTGCAACTTTCTGAAAGTCAAAGGCATTGACTGAAAGCTGACCAATTGTGATTAATGCTTGGAAAAAAGCGGTAATTGCAATTCCTGTCAGTAAAACTCTGACAGAAGAAACTTGCTTTCTTAAGGCAAAAAAGTAAATTAAGGCAAATGAAAGAAGAGCACCTATTAAAGCAAAAATAGGATAGGAAAAATTCCAAAGGCCTGTCAGCTTAAAATGGTCAGCAATCAGTAAAAAAGCAACACTTCCTGCCGAAGCACCAGAGGTTATCCCAATTGTTCCGCTATCAGCTAAAGGATTTTCTGTAATATTTTGGATAATAAAGCCTGATAAGGAAAGAGCAATTCCAGCTGACAGGATTGTTATTAAACGAGGAAGACGAAAATTAGGAATTAGGATTGATAGAATTTGAGGATTTGTTGAAAATTGCGTCAAATCAACCACTATCAAAACCAAAAGCAGGACAAAAAGTAAAGTGAATTTTCTTTTCATTTTATTTTGCCTCCTTTGTAATAACCCAAAGAAAGAAGGGAGCGCCTAAAAGCATGGTTAGACTTCCTGCTGGAAATTCGTAAGGTTTAAATAAATTTCTGGCTATCAAATCAGCTAAAACAAGCAATAACATTCCTGTCAGTACTGACAGAATTACATTTTGCCAAAAATTAGCTCTGACAAGCTTCTTGGCAATATGTGGAGCAATCAGACCGACAAAGCTGACCACCCCAACTGAGGCAACAGTTACACCAGAAGCCAGCGCAACTAAAAACATAATGACTAAACGAACAAAATTGACAGAAATCCCAAAAGATTGAGCAAGCTCATCACCAAAATTCAATAAATAAATTTGTTTTGAGAATAAAAGCAAGAGGATAAGAAAAATAAGACTTACTACTGCCATTAAAAGAACTTTAGTATTAGTTATTCCTGAAAAAGAACCCACAATCCAGCGAAAATAGGCCTGTGTATCATGACTGGCAAAAGTCAAGGAGCTGGCCAAACTAGTTGCAAAAAGTCCAACTGACGTTCCAACTAGCACAACTTTTAATGGCTGAAAGTGCGTTCTCGCAGTCAAAAGCATGACGACGGCTAAAGCAATAAATGCTCCTAGTGATGAAACTAGAACTGAAATTCCATCATTTGTTGACCAACCCAAAGTTAAAATGAGTGATAAAGCCAAACTCGAACCGCCAGAAATCCCTAAAGTTGCCATTTCAGCAATTGGGTTTCTAGTCATAATTTGAACAATAAATCCACTGACAGATAAGAGAAATCCTGTGAGATATAGACTTATTAATCGTGGAAATCTTAATTGTAAGACCATTTTATTTACTAAAAGTTCTGTCAGAGGAACATTTTTATTTCCAAGCATCAGGTATATTACTGACAAAAAAAGTAAAGAAAAAACTAGGGCAAAAAAGATTGTCAGAAAATGTTTTTTAGGCATCTTTCACCCCAGTAATCATTAATTTTTTGGTAAAGGTATCACATCCTAAAGTGACATCTAATCCAAAACATTCTTTCAGCGTTTTTTGAGTAAATAACTCATCAACAGTTCCTTCTTCAACCACTTCTCCGTCTTTAACAAGGACTAGATTGTCAGCAAAACGAGCGGCATGGTTCAAATCGTGAATGACGTAAACAATGGTTTTATTTCTCTTTGTCGCCAAATCTTTTAATAAACATAAAATATCTAACTGATGAGCTAAATCTAGATAAGTCGTTGGTTCATCTAATAAAATAATCTCACTATCTTGAGCTAAAATCATCGTGATAAAAACTCTTTGTTTTTGTCCACCAGAAAGTTCTGATATCTTACTTTCTCGAATGTCCCAAATCTTTGTTTCTCTCATCAATTCTTCTATGAACAAAATATCTTCTTTTGAGAGACGTTGTTGCATTAATTTTTGATGTGGGAAACGTCCTAAACTGACAAGTTCATAGACTGTAATATCAGCTGGGGCAGTAATTGATTGAGGCAAGAGCGCTAAAATTCTAGCTATTTCACGATTAGAATGTTGACTTAAAGGTTGATTATCAAAGATAACCTGTCCATCCGATTTAATTAAACGTCCAAGCGCCTTTAAAATCGTTGATTTTCCAGAACCATTGACTCCAATAATAGCTGTCGTTTTTCCTTTTTCAATCGACAGCGTTACGTTTTTCAATACCTGCTCTTTTCCATAAGACACATTGATATTTTTCGCACCAAAATACATCGTTTTCTTTCCTTTTCACAACGGTTGGTTGATAGTTAAAAAGCTCATCAACGGTTGTCCCTAGGGTTTCTGCAAGTTTGAAAGCAAGCGTTAACTCTGGGTCGTATTTGTCATTTTCAATCGCATTAATTGTCTGACGCGAGACGTGAGCGATATGTGCGACATCCTCTTGTGAAAGATGAGATAATCGGCGCAATTCACGTATTTTATTTTCCATGTTTTTCCCTTCTAATTCTTTTGGAAGTTCTTTTTAAGATTTAATTCAAATTTCATTATCTTTTGCAAACAATTGGCTTGTCAAAAGTTTTTTACAAGTCCTATTATGCCATTTTCCACCCATTTTTGCAAGATAAGAAAAAAGCAGAAAACCTGCTCTTTTCTTAATGAAATGGATTAAAAAATCGGCCCTGATTTACAAAGAAGAGAAGAATAACAATCGCCACTCCTAAAAGCGCAAGCAAGATAACCAAGTAATCTTTAACATTCAAAGGTTGATAAGAATACCAACTTCTTTTCTTCTTTTTACCAAATCGTCTAAGCTCCATAGCTGTAGAAATAGTATCAATTTGTTCCAAGCTGGAAAAAATTAAAGGGAGTAACAATTGAACATTTAATTTTATTCGCGAAAAAAGTCCTACTTTTTTTGATAAATCCATTCCTCTGGCCTGTCCAGCATTACGGATTGCTAAAAATTTTTCTTGCATATCAGGAATATAGCGCAGTGCTAATGAAACCGAATATGAGGAACGATAAGGCAGACCAATTTTATTTAAACTACTGGCAAATTGGCTCGGATTAGTAGTTAAGATAAAGAGTAAAGCGAGCGGAATGGTTGAAAAATACTTCAAGACGAGATTAAAAAGGTAAAAAAGTTCTTCTAAAGTAAGAGGTCCCCAAAGGATTGTTTTTGAATCATAAAGTCGCGCACCATATCCAGGGTCAAAAATAAATACAAAAAGCAGATTTAAAATCGCAAAAATTGCTGCAAATTGGGCAACCCTTTTTACTGATGAAAAAGGAATTTTAGAAAAATAGAATAAAATTACCGAAAATAAAGCAACAAAAGCCAAATATCTCGTATCATAAGTCACCATACTGCTGATAGAAATTAATAGAAAGAAAAGGAGTTTTGCTGTTGCATTCAGTTGGTAAATAAAAGAATTTCCTGCTTGATAGCCTAGAACACTAAGTTGATTATTCATGCTTTAATCTCTCCTGATTCTGAAAATTGATGAAAGCTTTTGTCAGTAAAACGGGATTGGTATCCGTTTGTCTGGCAAGTTGATAAAGGCTTGGTTGACTTAAATTGCCCATTTTTACAAAATCTTCATTTTCTAAAATTTGATAAGGACTGCTGTCAGCAATAATTTTCCCGTCAGCAAAAACAAGGGTCCGGTCACTATATTCTGTAATTAAATACATATCGTGTGTAATCATAATCATTGTTAAATGAAGACGGCGATTAAGTTCGTCAAGAAAATCCATGATTTCCCGATAAGATTGTAAATCCTGAGCAGCTGTTGGCTCGTCAAGGATTAAAATTTCAGGTTCTAGTATTAAAATACTAGCAATCGTTACTCTTTTTTTCTGACCATAACTCAAGGAAGAAATTGGCCAATTTCTAAAAGGATAAAGCCCACAAACTTTCAAGATTTCTTCAACTTTATCTTGAATCATTTTTTCATCAACATGACGGAGTCGTAAACCAGCTGCTACCTCATCACTGACAATATTTTGCGAAATCATCAGATTTGGATTTTGCATAATATAACCAATTTTTGCCGCACGTTCAGAAATAGAATCAGCAATAATCGATTGCCCTCGGTATAAAATTTCGCCACTCGCTTCAACAAAATGACAGAGTGCATTGGCAAAGGTTGACTTACCAACTCCATTTTTCCCGACAATTGAAATTTTTTCTCCTTCTTGAACTTCTAAATTAATACCTTTTAGAACTTCATGTTGAGCAAAATTTACTGATAATTTTTTTACTGACAGAATATTATTTTTGCTGACAGCCTTGTCAGTAAATTTATAAGTGTCTAAAAAATCTGTCAGTAAATTTTTTGCTAACAGAACTTCCAAACTTTTTAGGTCAGAAAAATCTGTCAGTAATTCTGTAGCATTTGCAGCTTTCAACGCTGAGAGATAGAGAGGCTCGCGTAATGAATTTTCATTAAAAATTTCTGTTTTTAATAATTCAGCAGGACTTCCAATTGCAACAATTTCGCCGTCGTTGACCACGACAATTTTATCAATGCCAAGCGGTAAAACTTCTTCGATTCGGTGTTCGATGATAATCGTAGTAACTTCATTGTTTTCATGAATATCCTTAATCAAAGCCATTGTTTCTAAGCAAGTTTGCGGGTCCAAATTGGCTAAAGGTTCATCAAAAAGCAAAATTGGCGATTCATCAATCAAAACACCAGCTAAAGAAACCCGCTGCTTTTGTCCTCCCGACAAATCTTGGGGGCGATGCTTCAAGAGTTTATTTGTTTCTGTTTTGTCTGACCAATAGGCCACTTTACTGACCAGTTCATCATGAATCAGACCATCATTTTCCAAAGCAAAAGCAATATCCTCAGCAACGCTCAAACCAATAAACTGGCCATCAGTATCTTGCAAAATCGTCGACACCTTTTCAGATAATTCAGCAATTGAAGTCCCAAAGGGCAAACCAGCAATTGAGAGTTCCCCACTTGCTTCTCCTTTATGTAAATGAGGTAAAATCCCATTAAGACAAGAACCAATCGTTGATTTACCTGAACCAGAAGGACCGACAATCAGTACTTTTTCCCCAGGAAATATTTCCAAATTTATCTTTTTTAAAGTTGGATTTTTTTGTAAATCATATTTAAATGTAAAATCTTTGAACGAAATTAAGGCTTCCATTTTTATCCTTCTTTTTAGAGATACTTTATTTTTTGTGCTTTATTAAACCGATACAAGCGTAAAAGCAGCAAATATTTGCTGCTTTTATTTTAGCATATCTGGAGTTTTTTATTCTTTATCGAGTGAGCCAGATTTGGTTCTGGTAGCAGCATAGAGTTTGAGTAGTAAAGTTCCTGCTACGGCAATAGTCAATGCATTTACTAAACCAGCAACAATTCCTTGTGTGAAGACCTTATTTGCCGGTTCACTATAAACTAAAACATCCCCAATTGGAGCAATAATTCCCCAAACTACGACATTGGCTAAAAATTGAACAATATTAAAACGAATGATTTCTTTATTTCCAAAAATTCCTTGAGTCAAAGTTTCTCTTTTGACTCCAAAAGCTAGAAATAAGCCCATCAAACCTGAGCCTAAAACCCAAGTCCACCAAGGCGCACCATAGAGAAATGAATCTTTAAGGGCATGACCAATAAAACCAATCAAGAAACCAGCTAAAGGGCCAAATAAGGCTGAAAATAGGGCAAGGACCGCATATTGCAATTGAATACTTGTATTTGGAATCGGTGTAGGAATATTAATTAGCCAACCAATAATCACAAACAAAGCAGCCCCAATCCCAGTGGCAACAACAATTTTTACAGAGTTATTTTTCATTGTTTCTCCTTTTTAGAAAATATTTTTATCTAAAATTATTTGATAAATTATCGATGTGAAACCCGTCTAGCTAAGAAATCACCAACAAGCTGAACCAATAATACAAAAATCAAGATTAAAATGGTTGCAAACCAAGTCACATCATTGGCAAAGCGATTATAACCATAAGAAATAGCCGTATTTCCTAGTCCACCAGCTCCAATCGCACCAGCCATTGCAGTCAAACCAATCAAGGAAATTAAAGTAACGGTTGAAACACGAATTAAACTAGCTAATTCTTCACGAAGATAGACCGTGAAAACAATATCGAGAAAATCAGCTCCCACCGTTTGAGCCGCTTCAACTTTTCCATGGTCAACAGACTCAAGCGAAGCTTGAACTTGTCTAGCATAAAAAGGAGCCACTCCTAGAGCCAATGGAACTAAAGCCGCAGTAACACCAATCTGCGTCCCCACCAAAATTTTAGTCAAGGGAGCAATTGCTGCTAATAAGATAATAAAGGGAAAAGCCCGTCCGATAGAAACAATTTTATCTAAAATCCAAAATAATGGTCGATTAGGTGTAATTCCATCTTCAGCAGTCACGACAACACCAATTCCAAATATCAATCCCAATAAACCACCAATAAGTGCTGAAATAAATGTCATATAAAGCGTTTGAACAATTGCTGTCCACCACCCCGTTTCACCTGTCCATCCTAAATAAACCACATTAGGAAATGTATGTGCAAACCATTCTGCCATTAATCTACCGTCCTTTCAATTTTACCTAAAACTTCAAATTTTAAATGTCTTTCAACGAAATATGCCTTTGCGGCAGCCCGATGTTCACTTGAACCTTTTAAGGTCAAAACTAATGAACCAAAAGGTTGTCCTTGAAGTAACTCAACATTACCATAGAAAATGTTAGTTGTTACATCAAATTTTTTCGTAATATCAGAAACCACAGGGTCTTCAAGCTCTGAACCTGAATAATCTAAGTGAATTAATTCTTCGTCATCTGCTAATTGTGCCAGAAGTTCTGTTCTAGAAAGACTGGCAATAAAACGATTGACCGAACTTGTTGTTTCAATAAATTGTTTCGTTAAAGCTTCTTTAGGTTGTGCAAAAATATCAATTAATGAATTTTGTTCAATGATTTCACCATTTTGCATAACAGCTACTTTATTAGCAATTTCCTTAACCACTTGCATCTCATGTGTAATTAAAACAACTGTGATTCCTAATTTTTCATGAAGAGATTTAAGTAAATCTAAGATTTGATTGGTTGTTTTTGGATCAAGTGCTGATGTTCCTTCATCTGAAATCAAAATCTCAGGGTCATTAGCAAGCGCACGCGCAATAGCAACTCTTTGTTTTTGTCCCCCAGAAAGCTGAGCTGGATACTTATCAGAAAGCTCTTCTAAATCAACCAATTTTAATAATTCGGTCACTTTATCCGTTTTTTCCTTTTTTGTAAGATAACGTTTTTTCCCGTTTTTATCTTCGATTTGGCTATGTTGTAAAGCAAAAGCCACGTTATTAAAAACGGTTTTTTCACTTAAAAGATTAAAATGTTGAAAAATCATCCCAATCTTTTGACGAAACTCACGTAATTTCGCGCCAGTAAATTTTACAGGATTTTCACTATCAAAAATCTTCTCACCATTAATCACAATTTGACCTTTGGTCGGTTTTTGAAGGAGATTAATGGTTCTGACCAAAGTTGATTTACCAGCTCCAGAATAACCAATTACTCCATAAATATCCCCTTTTTCAATGTGTAAAGTAGCATCTTTTACTGCTGTGACTAATCGTCCTTTCTGATGAAATTGTACAGAAAGATTATTTAATTCAATAATTGCTGTCATCTTGTTTTCCTTTATCTTTTTTCATTCTCTGTCAGTACTGACAAAGTTATTTTCTCTTTTGTCAGTACTGACAGAAAATCTCGTCTCTGACGAGTTTTCTTAGTTACAATTTTAAATTCCAAGCGGGGAGTTCTCCACCATCTGGATATTCTTTTTTAATGGTATCAGCGATATTTTTTTGCTCATAAGCCTTGACCACTTCTTTATAAACTTTATTATTTTTATCAGACTGATTTGCCGCAATAAAATTAATCCATTGAGCTGAATCTTCATTTAAAGGTTCTTGATAAATTGATTCTTTCTCCGAAATTTTTGCTGAAATAGCAAAATTATAATTAATGACTGCTGCAGCAACAGAATCAAGCGCACGTGGGGTTTGACTTGCATCAATTTCTTTGATAATTAAGCCTTTCGGATTATCTCTGATATCTTTAACCGTTGCTAATGCTCCTCTAGAAGTATCAAGTTTAATGAGTCCTGCATTTTTTAAAACATAAAGGGCGCGGCTTTCATTGGTAACATCATTTGGGATAGCAATCGTACTTTTATCAGGAATTTCCGTCACATTTTTATACTTTGTCGAATACAAATGAATCGGCGTAATAATTGTATCACCAATTGATACGATATTTCCATTATTAGCTTTATTCCATGATTTCAAGTAAGCGTAATGTTGAAAGGCATTGAGGTCCACTTCATGGTTAGCCAAAGCTTTATTGGGCTGATCTCCGTCAGTAAAATTGACAAATTTTAAAGTAATCCCAAATTGGTCTTTTGCATTTTTTTGAACTTGTTTCCAAATGGCATCTTCTTGTTTCCCACCAGGCATCAAACCTATTTTTACGATTTTACTGACAGAAGTAGATTTGCTTTTTCCTTGCCTTAAAGTAAAAGTGATTAAACCAACGATAATAACCAGCAAAAGCAAACTTCCAAAAAGAATTTTTCGATTTCTTGGATTCATAAATAAATCCTTTCATTTTCAAAGTTTCAAGTTCCAAGCTGGCAATTCTCCGCCATCTGGATATTGTTCTTTGATTGCTTTTTCTGTCGCTTTTGAAGCATAAGCCTTGGCAACTTCTTTGTAAACTTTATTATTTTTTTCTTTACTTGTCGCAGCAATAAAGTTAATATACTGAGCAGAAGTTTTGTTGAGAGGTTCCATATAGACAGATTCAGAATTTGGTAAGCTAGCTGCGGTTGCATAATTATAGTTAACCACTGACAAAGCAACAGAATCAAGCGCACGCGGTGTTTGGCTTGCATCCACTTCCTTGAATTTCAATTGATGCGGATTTTCTGTGATATCTGGTAAGCCAACTAATTTGCTAGAATCACTTGTTGTCAATTTAATCAAACCTGCACTTTGGAGCACGAACAATGCCCGACTTTCATTTGAAGCATCATTTGGTATTGCAACGGTTGACCCTTCTTTTAAATCTGACAATTTGCTGACTTCTTTTGAATAAATGTGCATTGGTGTAATATAAGTATTTCCTACTGCCACAATATCACTCTTATGTGCTTTATTCCAAGTTTTCACATAATTATAAGATTGAAAGGCATTGACATCAATATCTCCCGAAAGAAGTGCTTCATTAGGTTGATTATAATCAGAAAAATAAACAAATTTTAGCTTTAAATCATATTTTTCTTTGGCGGTTTTAGCTACTGATTTCCAAACCTCTTGGTCTTGCTTGTCCCCACTCATGATTCCAACCTTAACTGTTTTTTGAGCGGTTGATTTTTTACTTGCTTGATGATTTAAACTAAAGAAAGCAACCAAAGCAACAACGATAATCACTGCAAGTGCAACAATAATATTTCTATTTTTCGGATTCAAATTTTTCCCCAAATTCTACTGAATACTTATAAAATATTCTATTTCACAAGTGTTCAGACCTTCTTTGAACGATAAGTCTCTCAATGAAGAGAGACTTATTTGAGTATTAAAAACAATTATTTTAATTTCAAGCCCCAAGCAGGAATTGTACTCTTGTCCGGATAAGCTTTAGCAATAGTTTTTTTGGTTGCTTCTGTTTCATAAGCTTTGACGACATCTTTATAAACAGTGTTGTTTTCGTCTTTTTTATTAGCAACAATAATATTAATCCATTGTTGGCTATCTTTATTAACTGGTTCTGTAAAAATGGCATCAGATTTCTTTAAACCAGCAGTAACGGCATAATTATTATTGATAACTGCTGCATCGACTGAATCTAAAGCACGCGCAGTTTGTGAAGCATCAAGTTCTTTAATGACCAAATTTTTTGGATTTGATGTGATATCTTTGATCGTCGCCAGTGTTTGACCAGAAACATCCAATTTAATCAAGCCCGCAGACTTCAAGACATAAAGGGCACGACTTTCGTTAGAAGCATCATTTGGTACCGCAATGGTTCCACCCTCTTTGATATCTGAAATATTTTTGAGTTGTTTTGAGTAAACGCTGATTGGCGAAATCACTGTATCCCCAATCGCCACTAAATTGCCATTATTTGCTTTATTCCATGCTTTTAAAAAAGCATAATGTTGAAAGGCATTTAAGTCAATATCGCCATTTTTCAATGCTGTATTTGGCTGAGTATAATCCGTAAAGTGTGTGAATTTCAAAGTAATTCCATATTTATCTTTAGCAGTTTTAGATACCGTTTGCCAAATGCTGTCATCTTCTTTTGTTCCTGTCATTATCCCAATTTTCACTGTTTTATTTACCGTTTTATTTGCTTGAGATTTTTGACCAAAGCCGATAAATCCAGCAATAGCTACAATAACAACAACAATTATTCCAATAATTATATTACGATTTCTAGGATTCATAATCTTCTCCAATTTCTACTGACCAAACCGTTCGTAATCAGTTTGAGTCTTCTGTCAGTAAAATTTATTAGCCCTAAGGCAGAAATTTCTAAAGTAGAAATTTCCAAAGTTTTCACCTAACCGTTACTTTTTAACGAAATTACTTAGTCGAGTTTTAATCCCCAAGCAGCAATTTTTCTCTTATCAGGATAAGCTTTCTCAATTGCTTTTTTCGTTGCTTCAGTTTGGTAGGCTTTCACAACTTCTTTATAAATTTTGTTATTAGCATCTTTTTTATTTGCAACGATAATATTAATCCACTGCTCACTATCTTTGTTTACAGGTTCAGTATAAATAGACTCTTCAACCGTTAATTTTGCTGTTGTTGCAAAATCGTCATTAATTACTGCCGCTGTAATTGAATCAAGCGCACGCGGTGTTTGTGCCGCATCTAATTCTTTAATGACCAAATTTTTTGGATTTGAATTAATATCTTTGACTGTCGCAAGTGTATCACCTGATACAGAAAGGCCAATCAAACCAGCATTCTTCAAGACATAAAGTGCGCGACTTTCATTTGAAGCGTCATTAGGTACTGCAATTGTATCTCCTGATTTAATTTGGCTCAATGAAGTAATTTTTTTAGAATAAAGGCGAATTGGTGAAATTGTTGTATTACCAATTGCTTTCAAATCACCGTCATTAGCTTTATTCCAAGCATTCAAGAAAGCATAATGTTGGAAGGCATTCAAATCAATATCGCCGTTTTTCAAAGCTGTATTTGGTTGTGTATAATCTGTAAAATGAGTGAATTTTAAAGTAATTCCATATTTATCTTTAGCTGTTTTAGAAACAGTTGACCAAATGGCATCATCTTCTTTTGTTCCTGTCATTATTCCAATATTCACAGTTTTATTTGCCGTTTTACTTCCACCAGATTTATGATTAAAACCGAAAAATGCAGCGATAGCAACAATTACAACAACAATAACGACAATTAAAATATTTCTGTTTCTTGGATTCATTTCTTCTCCCTTTTTTCTAATTGATTTATTTTTCAAAATCAATTATTCCCCTTTTGATAAACTTTTTACATCTATTAGAAAAATTAACCGTGCACCTGTTAATTTTTCTAATACTAAACAAATTCTTCAAGATAAAGCGCTCATGCTAAATAAAAATAGCTCATTTCATATAAAGAAACGAGCTATATCGTGGTACCATTCTTGATTTAAGCACTTTTTAGTTCACTGAAAATTTTCAGATTCCAAAGGCAACTTTCAAGTTCAATAACGAGAACCATTCCGTCAAGAGCTTAGTTAAACCTCACTCTTGCTACGCTTATCAAGCCATTTTCATTGCTTCACTCAGGCTTGCTCTCACCGCTACAAGCTCTCTGTGCTGACCTTCACAATTACTTACTCGACCGCTTTTATTTTGTCCGAATTTGTGTATAGACTTATTCTAACAGACTTTCGTTTTTTTTGAATTATTGATTTTTTATGTTGCCTTAAATATTTTTTAAGTTTAATTTATAAAACAGATTAACAATCTTAAAAAAATGCTTTTCAACTTAAAATATGCTAAACTTAAAGAGTAAAAATAAATATTTGCACAATGGGTCTATTGACAAAACTGTCAGTAGCGAGAAATACCATCTGACCTGATCTGGGTAATGCCAGCGTAGGAATGTGTTAAGACAAATGTCTAATTTCTAACCCTCCTTTTGTGCGCATCAAAAAGGAGTTTTTTTATGTCTAATTCTAAGTTCAATGTCCGTTTGTTAACGGAAATTGCCTTCATGGCGGCCCTCGCCTTCATCATTAGTCTTATTCCAAATACTGTTTATGGCTGGATTATTGTTGAAATCGCCTGTATCCCAATTCTTATTCTCAGTTTTCGTCGCGGCCTAACAGCTGGACTTGTCGGTGGATTAATCTGGGGAATTCTGTCAATGATTACTGGACACGCTTATATTTTAACCTTGTCTCAAGCTTTTCTTGAATATCTCATCGCCCCTGTTTCACTTGGAATTGCTGGACTTTTCCGCCAAAAAACAGCCCCTCTAAAACTTGCACCAGTTCTTTTGGGAACTTTTGTTGCTGTTCTTCTTAAATACTTCTTCCATTTTATTGCCGGAATCATTTTCTGGAGCCAATACGCTTGGAAAGGTTGGGGAGCCGTGGCTTATTCTCTTGCCGTCAATGGAATCAGCGGAATCTTAACGGCTATTGCTGCATTTGTCATTTTGATCATTTTCGTCAAAAAATTCCCTAAACTTTTCATTTATAGCAATTACTAATAAAATCTGTCAGTAACTTTTACAAAAAATAAAATCTGTCAGTAAAATTACTTTATCTTGTCAGTCAGCACAAATTCTTCTATAATAAAGCTATGTCTAAAAAGCAAAAATTAAAGAAAACACTTGTAGAACAAATTCTTGATAAGGCAAAAATTGAGCATACTGGACTTGCTATTAACGCTTTAGAAAGTAATAGCCTCCCTGAGGATATCAGTCGCAGTGATATTTATAAAACACTAGCACTAATCGGCGATAAAACTGGCCCTGTCATTGGCATTCTTCCACTGACAGAGCATTTATCAGAAAAAAAATTGGCCAAAGTTTCGGGCAATAAAAAAGTAAGCATGATTCCTCAAAAAGACTTGCAAAAAACGACAGGTTATATTCACGGTGCAAATAATCCTGTAGGGATTTGGCAAAATAAAAAATTCCCAATTTTTATTGATTCTATTGCCTTAGAGCACGACTTTATCGTTTGTTCAGCTGGCGAAGTTGGGCGTAGCATAAAAATCGCTCCTAAAGTCCTTGCTGACTTTGTTCATGCTCAATTTGTCGAAATTAGAGAATAAAATTACTGACAGAATTTCTGTCAGTAATTTTTTGTTTATTAGAGCAAGAGTTTGCAAAAATTCTTCTTTTTTAGTATATTTTATTTTATACATAAAACAAAGGATTCTTAATGCAAAATACAAAATTATATTCTTTAACCCTAATTGCTCTTGGTGCAGCAATTATTGCGGTTCTCTCCCCTCTGTCTATCCCAATTGGTATTGTGCCCGTCACCTTACAAACACTTGCCGTAGGACTTGTTGCCACAGTACTAAAAGCGCGTGAAACTTTTTTTGCTATCTTACTCTATCTCCTGCTAGGATTTATTGGAATTCCCGTATTCACTGGAGGGACATCAGGAATTGCGGTTCTTTTTGGTCCAACAGGTGGTTTTCTAATTGCCTTTTTAATAATGGGAACCCTTATTTCTTTTGGCCTTCATCAAATTAATTATAAGACCATCCCTGCTTTTATCATAAATATTGTAGGACACCTGCTTATGTTAGTTATCGGAACATTGTGGCTCAAATTTTTTATCAATGTCGACTGGTCATTGGCCTTAAAGCTTGGATTCACACCATTTGTCATTGTTGAAATTATTAAAGCTGTCCTTGTCACTCTCTTTGGCTTAGCACTTATTCGTGCACTTTCTCACACAAATAAATACTTTACAAACTAAGGCAAAACCGATACAATTAGTCTATGTTTATAAAAGTACTTATGGCGCTTTATCCCCTTATTGTCTTTATTGCATTGGTTTTCATTTTCAAGTTTTTTAGACTTCGTCACTTAACCAATCGCAAACTAAAAATTCCAGATGTTTTTACAATATTTCTCATCTTAGGGATGCAAATTTTTTCTAAAAATGTTACAAGTATCAGCATCATTCCATACTACCTGCTAATCATTTCTGGCTTAGCGCTTGTTTTGTTGTTGCTTGATTTGCTTTATTATAAACAATTTACCTATCGTCGCTTTTTAAAACTCTGGTGGCGCTTGACCTTCTTTATTACTTTGATTATTTATCTTATCCTTATTGTGATAACATTTACCCATTAAAAAAAACCCTGAAATCTCAGGGCTTTTATTTATTTCCTAATTCTTTTAAGAGAACACCAAATTCTTCTTCAGATAAAGTAATTCCTTTACCCATTTTTTCATGGTCAGGTGACCAAGTACGAATGTCATATTTAGGTTCGGCATCATTCCAAGAAACACGATTTAATTCTTTACGCCAACCTTTTGCATTTTCAGAGAGAACAATCAATTCTTCAATGATTTCAAATTTTAATTTATCAGCCATCTTATTTCCTTTCTCATTAGTCTATACGAAAATAAATCACTTTTGTCACTCTTCAATCAATTGAATATCTACACCAACAGCAGTCAATTTTTCAATGATGTGGTCATAACCACGTAGGATAAACTCAATATTAGAGATTTTTGTAGTTCCACTGGCAATAATTCCAGCAGTAACCAAAGCCGCACCAGCACGTAAGTCAGTTGCTTGAACACAACTACCAGTTAATTCATTAGGAGCGTCATAAATAATTCGATCGTCTAAAACAGAAATATTAGCACCCATACGAGCTAATTCAGGGACATGATTGACACGTTTTTGATAAATCGTATCAACAATTGAACCACGACCTTTTGCTTTCAATAAAAGTGGTGTAATTGGTTGTTGCAAATCCGTCGCAAACCCTGGGTAAGGAACAGAAGTAATATTGACTGACTTTAGATTTTCTGATTTATGAACTTCAATACTATCTTCACGAATGGTCAAACCTACACCCATTTCTTCAAGTTTAGCAATGAAAGATTCCAAGTGTTCATAAATAACATTTTCAATGATGACACCATCTCCCATAGCAGCAGCTAAGGCAAGATAAGTTCCTGCTTCAATACGGTCAGGAATCACTGTATGTTGAGCTCCATGCATTTCATCCACTCCAGTAATGCGGATAATGTCAGTTCCAGCTCCTCGAACTTGCGCGCCCATATTATTTAGAAGTGTCGCCACATCAATAATCTCAGGTTCACGGGCAGCATTTTCAATGATAGTTAAACCTTTTGCACGACTAGCAGCAAGCATTGTATTAATTGTTGCCCCAACAGAAACAACATCCATATAAATGGTTGTTCCAACTAACGAATCACCAATCACTTCTAAGTGCTCAGCTTCTTCTTCTTGAATCTTCTTAGCCCCTAGAGCTTTAAAGGCTTTATCATGTAAATCCGTTGGACGAGGGCCTAAATCACAGCCACCAGGCAAGCCTACTGTTGCCTGACCAAAACGTCCCAAAAGTGCCCCATTGAAATAATAAGAAGCACGTAAAGAGTTGATTTTTCCATAGGGAAGAGGACGAGAAACAACACTGCGTGTATCAATCACAAGTCGTCCTTCTTCAAGATTTCGTTCAATTTTTGCTCCCATGATTTCCATGATTTCGACTAAACTTGCGACATCAGAAATATCTGGAACTCCTTCAAGCGTTACAACATCGTTAGCTAAGATAGTTGCTGGAATCAAAGCGACTACTGAATTTTTTGCGCCAGAAATTGGGATGGTTCCTGAAATACGCTTCCCACCATTAATTACTATTTTTTTCATATTATTTCAAAATCACTTTTCACATTTTTATTGTCTTAAAAAAATTATATTTTTAAGAACCGCTCTCTATTTTAACATTTTATAGTAGTTTTTCATAGACTTTTTTATCTAAATAAAAAATCACAGCTAAAATTTTAACTGTGATTTTATTTTCCATTGCTTAACTGAATAATCTCTTATTCAAAAACAAATTGATTGTGATAAAGTTCAGAGTAGAAGCCACCTTGAGCAACGAGTTCATGGTGATTTCCTTCTTCGATAACTTCACCATCTTTAAGAACAACAATCTTATCTGCATTAAGAATTGTTTTCAAACGGTGAGCAATAACGAATGAAGTACGACCAGCAATAGCAGCTTCCATCGCCCATTGAATTTGTTGTTCAGTTACTGTATCCACATTTGAAGTTGCTTCATCCAAAATCAAAAGTTCTGGATTTGTCAAAATGGTACGTGCGATAGAAATTTGTTGTTTTTGACCAACTGAGAAGACTGATTCATCATCCGAAACATGTGTTTCGTACTTGTCAGGCAAGCTATCAATGAAATCATGAATGTGAGTTGTCTTAGCCACTGTTTCAATTTCTTCTTGAGTAGCATTTGGTTTACCAAACTTGATATTATCAGCAATCGTTCCATCAAAGAGAACAGACTCTTGCAAAACAATTCCGACATTGGAACGTAAGCTATCTAAATCAAATTCACGAATATCAGTTCCATCGAATTTAATCGCTCCACCATTAACATCGTAGAAACGGTTCATCAAGTTCATAACTGTTGTTTTACCTGAACCAGTCGGACCAACGAGGGCAACCATTTGTCCTTTTTTAACATCAATATTAACTTTTTTGAGGACTGGTTTTCCTGGAAGATATTCAAAATCAAGATTTTCGATTTGAATTCCGTCTTTAATCGTATCAAATTTCTTACCATTTTCAGGACGAACTTCTTCTGGTTCATCAAACATGACATTCAGACGAGTTGCCCCTGTGATGGCAAGTTGAAGCTGACCAAAGTTTGATGAAATTTGCATGATTGGGTTGTAGTAACTTTGAACGTATTGAACAAAGGCAACCAAAAGCCCTAAACCTGTGGCAATTGACATGCTATCATCGTTAAGAACATAGGCCGTTCCACCAAAGATAACAATGGCAATTGATAAAAGTTGGAAACCATTCATCAATGGGAAAATCATACCAGACCATGCTTGAGCAGCAAAGGTACGTTTTTTAACATTTTCGTTATGTTCCAAGAATCCATTAATAGAATCTTCTTGTAAACCTTCAACGATAATTGCTTTTTGCCCAGAGATTTTTTCATCCATATAGGCGTTAAGTTGTGAGACTTCTTCTTGTTGTTTGTCTGTTGCTTTTTTCGATTGACGAATAATAATAACAGCAGATAAAATGGCAACTGGAGAAGCGGCAACTGTCAACCAAGCAAATGTCACATCTTTATTGAAAATCTGGATAATGACACCCACAAAGACCGCAGCATTTGAAATTACTGAAACGAGTGCTTGGTTTAAAGTATTTTGAATGTTATCCAAGTCAGATGTGAAACGAGCAAGGATATCACCATCTTGATGACGGTCAAAATATGAAATTGTCAAACGTTCAAGTTTACCAAACAAACCTTTACGCATGCGATTTGTTGAATGAGCAACGATACGGCTAAAGAGCAAGGTATAAATCAACATTGATACACCTGTTGCTACATAGACTGCAAGCAATTGCCACATTCCTTTCATGAATGTAGAAGTGCTGGCTGCATGTGAAGTTGCCACTGTTTTAAGTGTTTCTAAAGTTGTTCCTTTAGGAAGATTAGCAGTGATTTGGTCTTGTGCTGCTTGTGGCAAAGATTTCACAACTTCAGGAACATTGTGCCAATCTACTGTTTGGTGCATTTGTTGGCTTAATTGTTGAGCAATTTGTTGTAGTGCATCTTGGGATTGACCAGCATGTTGATGTGTAAAGAAGTCAGTCACATATTTAGTCAAATTAGTGATGGCATCCCCCAAAAGTGATGGAGAAACAACCTGTAACCAAGTTGCTAAAATGATGAAAATCATAATTACAGCAAATTGGAGTTTATATCTTTTCAGATAGAGGTAAAAAAATCGGATGGCACGTGTGGTGTCAGACATTTTTCTTGGTGATTTGGTATTTTCCATGTCTTAGTCCTCCTGTGCTTTCTGTGTGTTGTAGATTTCTTGGTAAATTTTATTCTCAGCAACTAATTCTTGGTGAGTTCCTTGACCAACAAGTTTTCCTTGGTCAAGAACCAAAATATTATCTGCATGAACCACTGATGAAATCTTTTGAGCAATAATAATTGTGGTTGTGTCTTTAAGGTCTTTATTCAAAGCTTCTTGAACAAGTTTTTCAGATTTAGCATCAAGGGCTGATGTTGAGTCATCTAAAATTAAGACATTTGGATTTTTAACAACTCCACGTGTGATTGAAAGTCTTTGCTTTTGACCACCTGAGAAGTTATTTCCGCGTTCTTCAACTTCAGAATCATATTGACCATCTTTAGTTGTAATAAATTCTGCGGCTTGGGCAATGCGTGCAGCACGAGTCATTTCTTCATCAGTTGCATCGGCTTTCCCCTGTTTAATATTTCCAGCAATTGTTCCTGAGAAGAGAATGGCCTTTTGAAGAACAATAGAAATATTTTTCTTCAATGTTCCACGACTAACTGTTTTAAGATCTTTTCCACCAACTGAAACGGTACCTTCTGTTGGGTCAAAGAGTCTTGGAATCAATTGTGCCAATGTAGATTTACCAGCACCAGTCGCTCCGACAATCCCAACCATTTGACCAGGTTCTACTTCAAAGCTAATATCTTTAAGCGTTGGTTCTTCATCATTAGGATAAGAGAATGACACATGGTCAAATTTGACAGAACCTGAAAGAACTTCGTCTTTAGCATTTTCATCAAATTTCATGGCTGGATCAGTATTTAACACTTCATTAATACGTCCAATTGATACCATACCACGTGAAGCAAACATTGAAATCATACCACCCATGATAATGGCAAACATAATCATTCCCATATAAGTCATGAATGTAGCAATCCCACCAATACTATCTTGGGCAACTGTTGTTGACTCTGTTACAAAAGTTGAAACAAAGTAAATAGCAAGCCAAATTGCTCCTTGAGCAATTACAGTAAAGAGTGGAATCATTGCTGAGAAGAGTTTTCCTACTGCCCAGTTATGATCGTAAAGTTCATCAGAAGTTTCATCAAAATCTTTAATTTGATTTTTTTCTTGAACGAATGATTTAACGACACGTGAACCACGCAAGTTTTGTTTAGCAATGGCATTAATACGGTCCATCAATTTTTGGAAAGCCATAAAGTGAGGACCCATGCGTCCCATTAAAACGGCTGTGACTAATACGATTAAAACAATTAAAAGAACTGTAATCCACCATAATCTTGGAAGAGTTGTGATAGAAAGAACAACCGCACCAATCAAAAGGACTGGAATCCGCATCAAAATTTGGAAAACCATCATCATCAAGTTTTGAACTTGTGTGACGTCATTTGTCATCCGAACAACAAGGTTTCCTGCATTGAACTTTTCAACATTTTCATAAGAAAATGTATTGATTTTTTTGTAAGTCGCTTCACGAACGTCTGCTCCAATTTCTTGGGCAATTCGTGCGGCTGAAAGTGTACTAAAGATGGCAAAAATTATTCCTATCCCAGCAACAATTAAAAGCTCAACTCCATATCCTGAAACCTTGTCAGCCATTTGATGACGGCTATAAGTTGTTGATGACATTACGGTCATAATTCGTTTCATGATTTGGGGCTGGTAAAGCTGTACTCCTGCATAAACAAAGGTTGAAAAGATTGAGAATAAGGCAACCCATTTATGCTTCATGATTGATTTGAAAATCATAAAATTCCTTTCTAGAGTAATAATGTAAATAAGTTTACATTAAATTGAATTTTCAATTTCATTTTACTTCAAAATGATTTCAGTAAATTTTTTGAGAAAATAATTATAACATTATTTTTTTTAGTAAACAAGCATTAATTGTTAATGCTGTTAAATATTACAATAGTTAGTTTCAAAAAAGATAAACTAACAAAAATATTGTAACGCTTTTCAAAGTTTAAGTCAACAATTTGCGACGAATATTTTTTACCTTCATCCCTTATTTAGTAACTTAAATTTTAATTGGAAATTATTTATTAGATTCATCTTTTTTATTTGCTTCTAAATTTTCAATAATTTCATCGACTCTAGACCAAGATTCAAAAGCAAGTCGCATATTTTCATGACCAATTTCTGTCAAGCGGTAATATTTACGACGGCCCCCTTGGCTTTCGTCTCCCCAATAAGAACTGATAATCCCATCCTTTTCAAGTCGTTTAAAGATTGTATAGAGCGTGGCTTCATTAAGCTCCATTTCTCCATTTGATGCTTCCTTGACTTGCTTGATAATGCCATAAACATAATTATCCCCTTGTTTTAAGACATTGAGCAAAATGACATTGGTTTGGGCGCGTAACATTTCCTTTGGTATTTCTGCCATTCTTTTTCCTTTCTATCATTTTAAACAAAGTATATTATACTTCACATTACTATGTAAGTCAAGGTACTTGAACTTTTTATATAATTTTTTTATTTTTGACTGCTTTCGATTACATTAATATAGTAGAAAGTGGGCATTTTTATATAAATTAGCCAGCCCTTCTTTTTTATTTATATTTCGTGAGCCCTTATTATAAAAGCATTTTTTGCCAATAGATACAAACTTTCATTCAAAATTTTGTTATAATGGAATGATGTAAGTTTGGGAGGATTCATATGGCAGCTTCAAGTACAAACAATCTGAAACTCGCTGAAAAAGGAGTTTGGGTTTCTATTATCGCTTATATTGTTTTATCCATTGGACAGATTGCTTTTGCAGCAATTGTGCATTCTAGTGCTCTTCAAGCTAATGGTTTTAACAATGTGACTGATATTATGGGAAATATTGCAATTTTGATTGGTCTTCGACTTGCTCGAATTCCAGCAGATAGTGATCATGTTTATGGTCACTGGAAAATTGAATCAATCGCTAGCTTAATTTCTAGTTTTATCATGTTTTTCGTTGGTTTTGAGGTTTTAAGAGAAACAGTTATGACACTTCTTTCTGGTAAAGAAGAAGCCATAGACCCACTGGGAGCTCTTGTTGGTTTATTCTCAGCTTTCGTCATGCTGGGCGTTTATCTTTATAATCGGGCATTGGCAAAAAAAACGAACTCACAAGCACTGTCAGCAGCAAGTAAGGACAATCTCTCTGATGCGGTGACTTCTATTGGAACAGTGGTTGCTATTTTAGCAAGTAGTGTAGGCTGGGAGTGGCTTGATACTGCGATGGCTATAGTTATTTGTGGTTTCATTTTAAAGACTGCTTATGATATTTTCCATGAATCTGTTTTTAGTCTCTCTGATGGTTTTGATGAAAATCTTGTCGAAGAATATCGCGAAGCGATTTGCTTAGTTCCAAAGGTAAAAGGGGTTAAGCTTGTCCGAGGGCGTTCTTATGGAAGTAATATTTTCCTTGATGTAGTGGTTGAAATGTCTCCTGATTTAAGTGTTTTCGAGAGTCATGAAGCGACCGAGTTCATTGAGAAAATGTTAATTGACAATTATGGTGTTTATGATGTCGATGTCCACGTTGAACCTGCTGCCTTACCTGAAGAGGAACATTACGCCAGTCGCTCACTTGAACTTTTGGCAAAAGAAGAACAGTTTTTAAATCTGGAAAATTTGGACAAATTAACTGACAGCACTTTTCAAGAAATTCTTGCTGATGGAAAAATCATCAGTGCTTCTGATAAATTGAAAGATTTTGCAAAAATTACTGACGAAAATTCTGTCAGTAAAAATAATGACTCTAAAAATTCATTGACAAGTCTGTCAGTAATTCCATTAGCAATAAATCACTATAGTAGTTCACAAGTCAGCAAGAAAACATTTATTTTAACTTATGATTACTGGAAAAATGAACAAAATTTTGTGGTTACAAGTATCTGGCGGCGCAATGACTACTGGCGCTGTATTTATAGACAGACAACTTTAAAAAGAGGAAAAGTGATTATGACCAATCTTCAGCAAAATCAGGAACAAATCATGACTTCTTTAACTGATTTATTTAATAAGATTGATGCCTATTACAAGCCGCAAATGGAGGCTGAGTTCTCAAATATCTCGTTATCAGAAATTGAAACGATTGAATTTATTGCTAAAACCCCTTATCCAAATGTGACCAAATTAGCCCATCATCTCTACATGACACGCGGTGCTGCCAGTAAAATCGCTAAAAAACTGCTCAAAAAAAATCTCGTTGAATCTTATCAAATTCCTCAAAATAAAAAGGAAATCTATTTTCGCTTAACAAAAGAGGGTCAAGAAATTAATGACCGTCACGAAAGTTTGCACCAAAAATTTTCAGAAAAGGATCAAGTTATCTTCGATGAATTAACTGATGAGTCTGTCAGCAATATTTTAGAATTCCTCAATAAATACAATAATCATCTTGATTCTGCTATCCGGAATAATATTGAAAAATAATTCTGTCAGTAAATTAATTTTTACTGACAGTTTTTTTGTTTGTTTTTTGTTGACACGGAAACAATGTTATGATATACTATTTTTGTTTCCGAGGAAACCGTGTAGAAAAGTGAAATCACAAGTCTATAGATTTCACTTTAGCAGACGCAAGTCTGCGCAAAAAACTTCCTAAGAAATCATCATCAATTATTGTAATTGAGTTCGCCCTCCTTGAAGTGAATGAAATTAGACAAAATTGGGAACCTGCCTGTTGGGTAGAACCACCAATTTTTATAAATTTCATCACTTCAACACAGTCGGGCTCATATCTTATGGAGGTTTTACCTATGAAAATTAATAAACACGCCCTCACTTTTGGGCTTATCACCACTTTCCTGACAGGACTTGGTTTTACAATCATCTCACCAGTCGTTTCTTTTATGGTCGCACCCTTTGCTAATGCTCATGACCAAGCTCTCATTGTTACTAGTTTAATGGCAATCTATGCCCTCTGTACTTTCTTTGCCGCTCCTGCTCTCGGTTCTTTATCAGACCGCTTTGGTCGTAAACCTATCTTACTGATTTCTTTAGCTGGCTCTGCTCTCGGTTATCTTATCTTTGGCTTAGCTGGTAGTCTCTGGATGCTTTTTCTCGGACGAATCATTGATGGTTTAACTGGTGGAAATATCGTGACCCTTTTTGCTTACTTCGCTGATATTACTGATGAAGAAAATCGAACTAAAGTTTTTGGTTGGACAGCCGCCGCTGTTGGCGTTGGAACAATTTCTGGCCCAACAGTTGGAGGACTTCTAGCTCATTTTGGCAATTCAGTTCCCTTTTACTTCGGCGCCCTAATCTCAATCGCCAATCTTCTTTACGGTGCATTCGTAATGAACGAGAGCTTGCCTGAAACTCATCGCACACGTAATTTTTCCCTTAAACAACTCAATCCTTTCACTCAACTTTTTCAGCTCTTACGCATGAAAAATCTCAATCGTCTCCTCTTTGCCGGTATCTTACTTTGGCTACCAAATGGTGCACTCCAAGCAATTATTAGTCAATTTTCATTAGATTCTTTTGCTTGGACGCCTGTATTAATTGGTCTAGCCATATCCATCATGGGTTTAATGGATATCTTGACTCAAATCTTTATCATGCCAAGACTTCTAAAATTAGCTAATGAAGATAAACTCATCCGTTTAGCACTAGTCTGCGAAATAATTGCTTACCTTCTTTTCGCACTTTCTGCTTTTTCTAAAATGTGGCCCTTCTTCATTCTAGCAATGTTTATCTTTGCTTTTGGAGATAGTATTTTTGGAACTGCCTTTAACGGTAAACTTTCAAAATCAGCGACTTCTTCCGAACAAGGTAAACTTCAAGGTGGAAGTCAAGCACTTCAAGCACTTGCTCGCGTGATAGGCCCTTTAATTGGTGGACAAATCTATATTAGCCTTGGTCATTTCGCTCCAGCACTCATGGGATTTATCTTTCTAATAATCGCTCTACTTGTGCTATCAAAAACAAAGTCAGACCAAGAATGAATAAAAAAATCACCTCAAAAAGGTGATTTTTTATTTATTATAATTTTTCAGAAATTTCTTTGATTGATTTATCAACGTCAGCCTTTTGGCTATCAATCAAAGCAACACGTGCTGTGATTTGCTTGATTGCCATTTCGATTGAACGTTTCAAACCTTGCTTTTCTAATTTTGGCTCAAAGAAAGCTTTATATTCTGCTAATTTATCAGCAGTTTTAAAAGTATTTCCTGGATAGATAACAAATTTATCATAACTCATATCTCCACCCAATTTTTCTTCAAGGAATGCCCAGTTTGCTTTTTCCCAAGCCCAAGCAGCATCTTGTGAGAAATCATTGCGCAACAGGTAGAACCAAGAGAAAGCAATATCTTGTGGCTTAACAATATCAGCATTTTTGAAGCTTTCAAGCAATTCAGCAATGACTTTTTCATCCTTGATTAATGCGACAGCCCCTTCAAGCTCACGTTTAAATTCTTGCAAGCTAGTTTTAACATAAGTTTCACGATAAGTTTTAACCAATTCAGCAGAATTTGTCGTCTTAATTTCATTATTTAAAACAATTGGACGAATATCAGCCGGAATTCCTGCTAGATTTTCTTTATGTGCTGCAAAGATTTGACTGGCTTTTGCTTTGGCGTCTGCATTCTCAGCATACAAAGTCTTACTCAAAACAATTCCACGAAGACTCTCATCACCAGCAGATTCACCAGCAACTTTATCCCAACCTAAGCGAGCATAGTTCTTAGCGAAAAGTTTTCCTACCAAACTTTGGAAAGCTTTTTCAGTTTCTGAATCTTCATCAACAAAAAGTTCTAATTCGCTAATGAGTTGACTCAAACCAGTATTGACAAGGTAAGATTCTTCATTAGTAAATGCCGGCAAGATATTTACGACATCAGCATAAGAAATTACACCTGCTTTAGCCAATAGTTTACGATCTTGCAAGATTTGGAATTTAGTGACATTCTCCAAAGTCTCAACTTCTGAGAGGAGGTCTGTCAACAATTGTCCTTTGTAATCAATAATGTAATGTGCCATATTTGCATCATTCAAAAAGAGGGCCTTACCATCATTTTTTGCTTTCAAAGCAGCAAAACCAGGAATTTCAACTTTTTCAGAAGAAAGTAAGTCTGGCAATCCTGACCAATTTGTATTCAAAGGAACATTCCACAAACGTCCTTTATCAGCACCCTCACCAACGAAGAATTGTTTTTGACTCAAAACTAAAGTATCATCAATGACTTCGGCAGTAACGACAGGGTAACCTGGTTGGTTAACCCATGAATGCATGAAAGCTGCCACATCTTTTCCAGAGACTTCAGCCAAGGCATCCCAAAGATTATCTCCGACTGTATTTCCATATTGGTGGCGTTTGAAGTAAAGAGCTAAACCAGCAGCAAAATCTTCATCTCCAAGCCATTTACGAAGCATAACCATCAAACGTGAACCTTTGGCATAGACGATTGCTGGGTCAAAGAGCGTTCCAATTTCATCTGGGTGAGTCACTTCAACGTGGACAGATTGAACTCCATCAGTTGCATCACGATTCAGTGCCATATTGGCTTCTGAGATTGAGAATGATTCCCAAACGTTCCAACTTGGTTCCAAAGCATCCATACAAACATATTCCATGTTGTTGGCAAATGATTCATTGAGCCACAAATCATCCCACCATTGCATTGTTACAAGGTCACCGAACCATTGATGTGCCAATTCGTGTGCAATAACGGTTGCTACATATTGTTTGCTTTGAATGGTTGCATTTTCAGGGTCAACAAGCATGCAGACTTCACGATAAGTGATACATCCCCAGTTTTCCATTGCTCCTGCTGAAAAGTCAGGTAAGGCAATGTGCCAACTGTGTGGGAGTGGATATGGCGTTTTATAGTAATCTTCATAAAATTCAATTGAACGAATAGCAATATCAAGTGGGAAATCAAGCGCAGCTTCACTATGAGCTTTCGTTGCAAAAGCACCTACTTCAACACCAGATTTTGTTTTTCCTTTTTTAAATTGAAGTTCACCGAATACAAAAGCCAAAAGATAAGAACTCATTTTGACAGTACGTTCAAAAACGTGAATCCCGTTAATATTCAAGAGTTCTGGCATGTTTGAAACAATGATGTCGCCTTCTTCTTCATCAAATTTTACTGACAAATCGAAGGTTGCTTTTGCTTCTGGTTCATCAATAGAAGGAAAGGCTTGGCGAGCAAAATGGCTTTCAAATTGTGTACCAATGAGCATTTTCTTTTCGCCATTGACTTCATAATATGAAGGGTAAATTCCCATCATGTTGTCAGTCAATTCAGCTTCATATTCAAATGAAACAGTCACGCGCCCTGTTTCACCAATTTTAACAACGATTTCTTCATCTTCTTCATTTTCAATGAAGTTTGTATCGACACTAAAAGCACGAACTTTATTAAAGTGTAAACCTTTGGCATGAAAGGCAATAACACTATCTTTTGCTTCCCCAGTAATTGCCACTTGACCTTTTATTTTCTTGGTTTTACGGTCAATATCGAGGAAAATCTTATAATTTTCCGGAACAAAAGTTTCAATTAAACGTTTTACAGCCATGTTTTCTCCTAAATATTCAGTATTAATCTAATTATATCAAATTGAATAGAAAATTTCGAGTACAAAGAAAAATTACATCTATTCTTTTTACTACTAAAAAAGCTGCCTGTTGACAGCTTATAAATAGAAGACAAGCATCAATTGCAATTATCCCCTATTTTGTCATTTATAACTCTTTAGTAGCTGCTAGTGCTTTTTCATAATTTGGTTCATCAGAAAGCTCTGACAAAACTTCACTATAGACAATTTGACCATTTTTCACAACAAAGACGCTTCTGGCAAGACGTCCTTCAAGAGGACCACCATTTAAAATAAGACCATAAGCCTTTCCAAAAGTTCCATCATCAGCAAGAATTGTCATGTCGACACCTTCGGCTGCACACCAATTTTTTTGCTCATCTGCTGTATTATTTGAAATACTCAAAAAGTCAATTTCAGAATGTTTTGCTGCTTCAAGATTAAAATGTTTGGTTTGAAGTGAACAAACTCTAGTATTAATATCAGGAAAAACACTAATCAAAACAGGTTTTTCAAGTTTTGATAATTTAATTTTATTTCCTTTTAAATCTGTCAGTTCAAAATCAGGTGCATCACCACTTATTGTCGGATTTAGTGTTGCTATTTTTTCACCATGAGATGTGATATTCATTGTCATTAATGCTCCTTTGTTAATCTTTATGACTTCATTTTATCATAGAATCTCAACTCATCTGGCTCTCATTGCTCATATTTTACTGTTAAATATTGACTTTCTAAAGGACTTGGAAGTAAAAGTGAGTCATCTTCTGATTTCACAAATTGATAATTGATTTTTGAAATTATTACTGTATGTTTCATGCTAGGCTCCTCCTTTTGATAAATAAAAGTATATCAGTAAAAACTTTAGAAAAACTTAGCTCATTCTCAAGTATAACTTAATAAAAAAATTACTGACAGATTTTTTTAGCACCTATTATTCTGCTAAAATTTCTGTCAGTAAATTTATTTTAGAACTGTGAAGTTATGATTCACACTTGCTTCAATTATCGGATATTTTTTCAAATAATCAGCAATCAATTCGGTCATATCAACAGTAATTTCTCTAACAATCTTGTCCGCAGAAAACATTGGATAATTTCCACCCCCAACTGCGCGATATTGATTGACGACAATTTCTAAAATTTCGTCATCCTTTACCTGATGTCCCTTGAAATCCAAACGTACAATTCGCTGACCAATTTCTTTTTGCAAATCGATCGCATATTCAATTCCTTCATACATATCATAATTATAATATTCAGGTTTTGGTTCAATAAAGCGTGGACTAAAAACAATTTCGCCACTTTTGTCAAGTTCAAGATGTTCCGCTGTCCGCTCTAAGGCAGCCTTTAAATCTGCACCTGTCACTCTTAAAACAGCTAAAGTGTTGGGATAAATATAATTTGTCAAAATCGATCTCATCGTAATTTCTTTTGCAAAACCCTTAGCTTCATTATTAAAAAGTGCAGTCCCGGAAATTTCGGCCCCTGTCGCTTCCATTTGTATTTTATTAATTAATTCAATATAAGGATGTTCAATCAGTCGAGCAGTCATTGGATCACGAATAATCATTTCTCCATGAACTTCTCCCATTGGCTGGTCTAACCAATCCTCTGCTTCTTCACTCACATCAGATATCAGCTGATTGACCTCCGATGAGACTTTGCAATTCTCCGTTTTATGAAGTCTAGCGTTTGAAGCCACAACTTTTTTATGATTGTCTAATTCAAGTTCTATTTCTCCAACAAAAGCACCACGATAGCCTGGTTGAATAACTGGAACTCCAAAAAGATGGTCAGCAATTTCACGATGCTGGTGTCCAGTCACTAAGGCATCAATGTAATCTTTATACTCTTCAACTAACTGATAAGCCTCATTTTCCCCTGTCAAACTTTCTGTCGGAAGACCTGTCTGTAAATCTCTCTCAAAGCCTCCATGATATGCAACAATCAGAAGGTCAACTGATTGGCGCAAATCGGGCAGAATATCTTTTGCAGTTGTCAGAATAGATTGGAAAGTCAAATCTTTGATAATTGACGGTTTTTCCCAATGTGGAATATATTGTGTCAAAAAACCAACAATTCCAATTTTCACCCCCTGCGCTTCAATGATTTTATAAGCAGGGCCAAAAGCAGGTTGACCTTCTTTATTCAATACATTCGCAGCCAAAATAGGATAATTTACCTGATTAACATAACTTTTTAAATAATCAATCCCATAATTAAACTCATGATTACCAAGCAATCCCACATCATAACCAAAGGAATTAGTGACATTGACCAAGTCTTTAATACCGCGACTTGATTTTTTAGCTAAATAATAAGCCAAGGGTGAACCTTGCAATAAATCACCATTTTCAATTTTTACAATAATTTCACCCTGCTCTTGAGCCACTGCTGTCAGTTCATCTATTTTAGATTTGGCTTTGGCCATTGAAAAAGGCAAATTCATTTCTCTTTCGGTGAAGTTTGTTGGGAGAACAAAACCATGTAAATCACTCGTTTCTAGAATTTTTATCTTCATATTATTTATCCCTTTGCTAATTTTTTCCGAATTCTTGATGAAATGAGTTCAACAAGGATAATTAAAACTAAAAGCCCCAACAAAATTGCACCAACGGCTGACCATTTATAACCAGACATTGCAAAACTCAATGGCGCACCAATTCCACCAGCACCAACTAATCCCAAAATGGCTGCATCACGCAGATTCATATCTAAACGGTAAAGTAAAATCGAATATAAATCTGGTAATAATTGGGGTAAAACTCCAAAACGAATTTTTTGAAATGTTGTTGCACCCGCTGCGTCCATAGCCTCAATAACCCCCATATCCAAATCTTCAATAGCTTCAATAAATAGTTTTGCAATCATCCCAATGGACTCAAAACCAAGCGCCATTACACCAGCTGAAGAACCTAAACCAACGACTGGAATAAATAAAAGGGCATAAACAAAAGAAGGAATTGTCCGAATCGCCATCAAGACAAAACGAATCAGATAAGCTAACCAATTCGGAACCAAATTAGTCGCTGCAAGAAAAGAGAGTGGAATGGCAACAATTGCACCAACCAAAGTCCCAAGCAAACCAATTGCAAAAGTTTGTAGCAAGAGATAGGGTAAGCCAGTTTCAGTTAGGTTAAACATCAAACTGGTATCTGGATGAAAAATCCCTGTGAAAATATTTTTGGCGATTAAAGCTCCATGTTCTGAAACGCCATGATAATGGACGACTGAAGTCGACCAAATCGAAACTGCTAATAAAACAATAAATATCAAAAGATAATAAAACCAGTTTTTAGGTCTATGATTATATTCTTCAATAATTTGTGAATTCATTTTTCCTCTCATTCCTAGGCAATTTTCTTACGAATTAATGCGCTGATTGAATCAATAATCATGACTGTAGCTAGAATAGAAATTAAAATCATACCAACAGAGGAAAAGTCGCGAAAATTCACTCGGTCATTTAAGATATTTCCTATCCCTCCAGCCCCAACATATCCTAAAATTGCAGCATAGCGAACATTTCCCTCAAATGCATAAAGTGCAGTTGAAAGGTATGTAGGTAAGACTTGTGGAAAAACAGCAATGAAAAAGGCTTTTAAAGGACTGACCCCTAAAGCTTCTGCTGCTTCAAAAGGTCCCATATCAACGGTTTCAATCACCTCAAACAATTGTTTTCCTATGAAAGAAAAGGTAAATACAAAAATTGCAACAACTCCAGCAAAAGTTCCTAGACCAAAAATATAGGTTGCAATTAAAGCCAAAACCAAAGTTGGCAAAGTTCTTGCTAGCATGAAAATCAAACGAATGATGCCATTAACAAAACGATTTTTAAGGATGTTATTTGCCGCTAATATCGCAAATGGAACTGACAAAATTGCTCCAAGTAAGGAAGCAAAAAAGCTCATCTTAATCGTATCTAGTAATGGAGGAAGAACTTTATGAAAGTAAGCCCAATTTGGGGGAATCATACTTGCTAATTTTTGAAAAAAGAGACCACTTCTGCTAAGCGCACTAAAATCAAAATTTGTAAGGATAACAGAAAAAGCAATCAGTAAGATGATAATTAACCAAGTCAACCAAGTTCGACTGACTTTCTCTTCAACAACTTCTCCTGTAATAAGTTTTATTTTTTTAGGCTTAAAAATTTTATCGTACATTTAGGCCTCTTTTCTATAAACTTCATCCAAAATTTCTTTGGTTACCTCTTGTGAAGGACCATCATAAACAATTTTCCCTTTTTTTACAGCAATAATCCGCGAAGCGTATTCTAAAGCAAGTTCAACATGGTGAATATTCAGTAAAATTGTTTTATTGAATTCTTCATTAATTCTTTTAAAATCATCCATTACTTCTTTAGCTGTGACTGGGTCAAGTGCTGAAACAGGTTCATCAGCGAGTAAAATTTCACTTTCTTGACTAAGAGCACGAGCGAGTGATACTCGTTGCTGTTGTCCACCTGAAAGTTGATCTGCTCGGATATAAGCTTTATCTAAAATTCCTACCTTATTTAGAGAATCTAAGGCAACAAGTTTATCTTCTTTTGAAAATAAACCAAAAATGACCTTAAATAAACTCATATCTGGTACACGAGCAAACATTACATTTTTCAAAACCGTCACTCTAGGAACTAAATTATAGGATTGAAAAATCATTCCCACATGTCTCCGAAATTTTCTTAACTCTTTTCCTTTAAGTTTTGACACTTCTGTATCATTCACAATTAACGAGCCTGAAGTAATATCATTTAAACCATTAACACAACGAATCAGAGTTGATTTTCCTGCTCCCGATGTTCCAATAATAGCTACGAATTCTCCTTGATTGATTTGTAAATTAACATCCGTCAAACCTTTTGTACCATTTGGATAAATTTTTGACACATTTTCAAATTTTATCATTACTTCTCCATCCTTCTTCGCTAATGAAGGCTTTTTAATTAATATTAGTCAATTTCCATAAAAAGAGTCTGGAACTCATTGAGTAACCCAGACCCTTATTAAATGATTTATTTGTTCATTAGTTGGCTTTACTCATTGAATTTGCCACTTTAATGGCTGTTTTATAGTCAGCTTTTGTTGAATCAACATAGCCATCATGTGAATAAATGGCAATGACTTTCTTTCCTTCATCAGTTTTAGCCATATCTTTAATTGCTGCTGAGAGTGCTTTTTTGAAGTCAGCCGTCATGATTTTTGATTTTTCTGAAACCATGATTCCATCATTGGCAATGGCAGGTGTCACACCAATCACATTTGTATCATCCCAAATACTTTCTTTTGCACCGAAAGTTGTGGTCCACTTAGTAGCGTCATCCATTCGTGCATCAGCATATTCTGGCATTACATCAATTTGACCTGAAGCAAGTTGAGCCATTGCTGAATCATAAGAATCCATAGTAACTGTATTTTTTAAATCACGAATTGAATGTTTAAAGTTCTCAGTTAACCATTGCGAAGGATACATATAACCTGCCGCAGATGAAGTTGATTCAAGCCCCCATTTTGCATCGTTTAAATCTTTCCATGTCAAAGTTCCGTCGTTAGCTTCTTTAGCTAACTTTTTGCCCATTGGAGAATTACCAGCAATGATCAGCGAACGGTAAGAAGTCACTTCTTTATCGGTTTTAGTTGTTGGTTTATGCTCATTCCAATATTTTGCAGAATCTGAGCCATCATTTGAAAGTCCTTTACGTGTTGCCATCAAGAGTGGAGTTGAACCATCTTGATACATAGCATAAGTTGTCGCTGACATTCCATAACCGACGTCAACTGAACCAGCATCAAGCCCTTCACCAACCGCTTGATAATTTGTACCAACACTAGTATCAATATTTTTTACTGTATAGCCTTGTTTTTTTAATTCAGATTTCAAAATATTTGCGATTGGTTTAGTCGCTGTGGTAATATCATCCGGATTTTTGGATGGAATAAATGAAATCTTTAAATTTGAAATGGTTTTGCTATCAGATTTTGATGCAGAGCTACTATTTCCACAAGCTGCAAGTAATGATACTGCAATTAGTGCGCTTGCTGTAAGTCCAATGACTTTCTTCGATGTCTTTTTCATTATAAAAATGAATCTCCTTAAGATTTTTATCAATCGGTTGATGAATCGGTATGCTTCACAAAATAATTCTAACCCATTTTAATTTATCTGACAATGACCTTTTTGTAAATATTCTGTTAACAGTTTCCATTGTACGTAAATACCGAACTTTGTTTTCTAGAATTACATTATCTTGTTTTTTTATAGATGTATTTTTTATAAAACATAAAAAAACAGATTGTATTGTTTGTATATACCAAACTTTAGTTTAATAATGTATTGTTTGATAAGGCTGTCAAACTTTCTGCTATAATAAAGTTATGAAAAATTTAACTTTTACGGTCAGCATGTCTGACCTTGGTTTAGAAATTCATCTTCCATCAACTGCCTTTTTACGTATTTTTGATCAGAATAACGCACGTTTTGATTTGCAAAATGATGAGCTTTTCTTTTTACTAAAAAAAGGGCAGATTAAAATGATTGCCAACGATTTAGAACTAATTCCTAAGTTAGAATTTGATAAAGTCGTGATTTTAAATATGGCTGCCTATGATTTAGAGCTGGAATATCTAACGCAATATTTAGTTAATTTGGCTGAGGAAGCTGGCATTATTTTACGTGATAAAGCCGAGCCAATTAAAATTCCAAGCAATATCGAAAAAGCTTGTGCCACTTCTGCTGACGAGTTTTTGACTGCTCTAACTGCTTTTGGCATTAAATTAGAAAAGAAAAAAGCTTTTTCTCCTAAAGCACAACATCGCTGGAAAAAAGGACTTTCTGAAGTTGAATTTTTTGTTAATCGTTCCGACAGTAAAGCGACCATTATTTGGGAAAAATCCAATCAACTCGTGATAAAAGCCGGAGCAAAAATTGCCGAAAGCGGTGGAATGAAATCTGATGGTACACCAGGTTTAGCCTATCGTTTTACACAGACTTTAAGAGAAGAACAAAAAGCCAATTGGGATGCTAAAACATTCACAACTACTGAGGATATTGTCTTAAAATCAGTCAATGAAGTGGGACATTTCCTTTACTTCGCTGGAACAAATAGCTGGTTACAATTGGTCGATAAAGAAGGACGGACAATTCATGAATTATCTGTGGTCTAGTAATTTTTATTAAAAGACGCCAATAGGACTCCCAATCTGTGAAGTTCCCCTTGCTAATCTTTTTTTGTCGAGTTATAATATAGTAAAAGGAGGCGATTACATGACTACTGCTTTTCTTCTTCTTGGCAATGACAAATCGCTAGAAACACCCGCGGGATTACCAATTGGAAAAATGTTTGCTTACAAAGAAACGGAAAAACTTTGGTTAAAAAAAGCTCAAGAGATAGTTGGCAATGACATTCAACTTCAAAAAATATATTTGTCCGAATTACTGACGAAGAAAAATGGAATAATTGACTATATCTTTTGTTATCCAGAGCTCAAACTTCATCTGAAAGAGCTTAAAGAAATTTTTCCACAGACAAAAATATTAATGATTAATCAACTCTAAATAAAAAGTTACTGACAGAACTGTCAGTAACTTTTTATTTATTTCATGAGTTCATAATAAAGCTGACCCATATTGCCTTTAAAATCAAGGACTTCGTCAGCAATTTTTACTTCAACAACTTCAATTTCATCAGCAATGGCATTATAATCGCTTTGTTGAAGGGCTAGGAAATCGTTGACTCCGTCAAATTCTTCAGTAAAGGTCATGCCGTTTTGAAGTTTTCCAATTAATTTCATCATTAAACTTCTCCTTCTTCTATGTCTTCAAAAACGAGACTAGGTTTTGCATTTAAATCTAATCCTGCTTGAACATTTTCTAAACCTTTTTTCCATTCGATATATGCTGCTGCTGCAATCATTCCAGCATTGTCACCACAGAGTCTTAAAGGAGGAATAATTAACTTTTCGTCAGTAATTTCTGCTGACAAACGTTCGCGTAAGCCTTGATTTGCTGATACTCCACCGCCAATTATTAGCGTTTTTACTGGATATTTTTCCATGGCTAATTTGGTTTTGGCCATAAGGACATCGACGACCGCAGCTTGAAAGGAAGCAGCTAAATTTTCTAAATCATCAGCAATCACGTCATTTCCTTTTTGATTTTCGTTATGAACGAGATTGATAAAGGCTGATTTTAAGCCTGAGAAGCTAAATTCTACTTCATGTGTGTTCATCATTGCTCGTGGGAAATTGTAAGTATCAGCTCCTTTGTGTGCTAATTCATCAATGACTTTTCCACTCGGATAAGTCAGACCCATCACTCGACCAACTTTATCATAAGCTTCACCGGCAGCATCGTCACGAGTTTCACCAACTTTTTTATAGCTTCCTTCTTTTTCTACGTAAACAAGTTCAGAATGTCCACCTGAAACCAAAAGGGCCATAGCTGGATATTCAATGGTATCCACTAAACTTGCAGCCATCAAATGACCGGCCATGTGATTAACTGGAATCAAAGGAAGATGATTTGCCCATGCAAAAGTTTTTGCTGCCATAATTCCAACTAACAAAGCGCCATTTAAGCCTGGACCTTCGGTCACCGCAACGGCCGTCAGTTGGTCAGCCGAAATTTCTGCTTCTTCAAGGGCTGCTTCAATACAAACAGTAATTTGTTCGACGTGATGACGGCTGGCAATTTCTGGCACAACTCCACCAAAGCGTTTATGACTATTGATTTGACTGGCAATGATATTACATAATAATTCATTTCCATTCTTTAAAATTGCCACTGAAGTTTCATCACATGAAGTTTCAAAGGCTAATATATAATTATCTTTCATTTTTAAAATTGCTCTTTTCTCATTAACAAAGCATCTTCAAGAGGTTTGTCATAATAATTTTTTCTTGTATGATAAATCTTAAAACCAAATTTTTCATAACATTTTTGAGCGGCAAGATTGGACTTCCGAACTTCCAAAAATAAAGTCCCACTAAATGTTGAAACTTCTGTCAGTAAAAAACTCGCTAGTCCTTGCCCCTGAAAATCAGGATGAATAGCGATATTTGTAATTTCTAATTCATCCATTATTGTTGAAATTGCTAAAAGACCAACAATTTGCCCCTCTTCTTCTAGGAAGAAATAATCGGAATTTTCATTGATTATATCAGCTAAAATGTAAGCTCGTGTCCACGGTGATTCTTCATAAGCAAGTGACAAAAGTTCATAAATCTGAGCTGATAGGTTTTCTATGGTTGGAAAAATTTTTTTATCTTCTAATTTTTCTTCAAAGTAAGAGAGATGTTTTAGTTTCATTTTTTCAATTTCTTAATCATCCAAATGGCATCAGCACCGTCTTCATAGTACTCTGGCAATAATTTGTCAGTGACAAAACCTTGCCTACGATAAAGTCCTTGTGCTTTAGTATTGTCACGACGGACTTCCAAAGTCATCTCATTTTTTCCGAGTGCACTCATCAATACAATCAGTTGTTCAATCAAAGTTGAAGCAATTTGTTGTCCTTGAAAGGCTTTAAATACTGCGAGATTAGTGATATGTGCATCTTGCCCATGGTGATTGATTCTAGTTCCAATAAAACCAATGACACTGCCAGAAATTTCGGCCACAATGAAAAAGGCTTCATCATTTTTGACAATTTCATGTTCAAAATGAGAGAAGGTCCATGGAATATCTCCATTGTAAACATCTCGTTCAATCGCAAGCAAAGCAACAATATCAACTCTGTCTGCCAATCGATAGTGGACGCCTTCTCGATCATGTTCAAGTTCAATGTCAGCCATTTCTAAATAACGACGAGGATTAAATTTTTTTCCACTAAACCCTTTGAACGTAGTCGTCAGGAGTGTTTTCAGCTTTTTCATGACTTTCCAACCATTTCTCTTCGGCCTCAACTTTTTTGAGGTAATTTGGCACAAAAGCGTGCACATTTTCAGGAGTTAATTTTTCGGCAATCTTAGCAATTTCATAGGCTGACGGGAGCTTTTCTAAACTGTCAGAAATGATTTGTTCTTCAGAGAAACCAGCATTTTGAATTGCTTCAACGAAATTATCAGTTTCTCCTGTGAAAATAACTTGTTCAAATGAAGAAACTTTTTCTGATAAATCAGCCAAAAATTCACTAAAATTGCAATGTTGATCCGCAATTATTTGCTGCCCATTTTTATAAAGAGCTGCATAGGCATTTCCACGTCTTGCATCAATTATCGGAAGCACGTAAGCATTTTTGTCTTGAACACGATTAGCAATTGCCAATAAACTTGATAGACCAACAAGCTCTTTATTTAAGCTAAAAGCCAATGTTTTTCCAACTGTCGCAGAAAGTCGCAAACCTGTATAAGAACCTGGTCCTTGTGCTACTGCAATCCGGTCAAGTTCTTTGGCTTCAAGACCAACTTGAGCCATCAAAAAATCAATGCTTGTCATCAAAGTTGTACTGTGATTTTTTTTCAAATTTAATGTTACTTCACCAAGTAATATTCCGTCAGCAACCACAGCTACTGACAAAGCCTTTGATGAGCTATCAAATGCTAATATCTTCATTTTTTACCTATAATATTTCTGAAAGTATGTTATTTTTTAATTACTGATAGACTTTTACTGACAGCCACTTATCCAATGCGACCTATCTACAAATAATTTTTATCTTCTCTGTCATCAGTTCTACTTCCTTATATTTTACCACGCTTGGCTTGCAAGTTCCACCATTATTTTTTAGGAAGCGCTTCATTTATAAAATTAATGAACTCAACTTTCCATTTCCTTGCAAATATGCTAAAATGATAGTAATTGCAAAGAACAGCAAACACGAACTATTAAGAAAGGAACGAGCTTTTGCTCGTGATTTATAGAATGATTTTTAAAGTTTTCTACCAAAAAGATAATACCCGCTCACCACGTCGTGAGACTACTGAGGCTCTTTACCTCGACCTTGATGTTGCTACTAAAGAAGAAGGAGTTATCCTTGCACGCGAACTTCTTGCTAAAAATACTGCCTACCATGTAGAGTTTATTGACTCACTTTCTGATGAATCTGTCGAATATGAAAAAGAAACTGGCGTATTTGAAATCACAAGCTTCTAAGACTGACTGGAGTATAAAGGAGAGCACTTTAGATTTTTGTCAAAAATGACAGCAATCTAAAGTGATTTTCTTGTACCTTTAAAATTCTGTCAGTAAATATTACATTAAAAAACCGAACTGACCAACTTGTCAGTCAAAAAATAAAATAAAAAATCCAAAGAATAGGAGAAACATGCCAAAGCAACTTAAAATAAAAGCTGATGAAGTCGCAGTTTACGCCATTGGCGGACTGGGCGAAATCGGTAAAAATACTTACGGCGTTGAGTATAAAGATGAAATTATCATTATTGACGCCGGAATTAAATTCCCAGAAGATGATTTATTAGGTGTTGACTACGTCATCCCTGATTATACTTACATCGTTGAAAATATTGATCGTATCAAAGGTCTCTTCATCACTCACGGACACGAAGACCACATCGGAGGAATTCCATTCCTCTTGAAACAGGCCAATATTCCAATTTATGCTGGACCATTGTCACTTGCGCTCATTCGTGGAAAACTCGAAGAACATGGGCTTTTACGTGATGCTAAACTTTATGAAATTCATGCAGATTCAGTCATTAAATTTAATCATTTAAGTCTTGACTTCTTCCGCACGACTCACTCAATTCCAGAACCTTTAGGGATTGTTGTGAATACTCCTCAAGGTAAAATTGTGGCTACTGGTGACTTCAAGTTTGACTTCACACCAGTGGGTGAACCTGCTGACCTTCACCGAATGGCTGAACTTGGAAGCGAAGGCGTTTTACTCCTTCTTTCTGACTCAACCAATGCTGAAATTCCAACTTTTTCACATTCTGAAAAAGTCGTTGGTGCAAGCATCATGAAAATTTTTGAACGTATTGAAGGTCGAATTATTTTCGCTTCATTTGCCTCAAATATTTTCCGTTTGCAACAAGCCGTTGACGGAGCAGTTAAGACTGGACGCAAAATTGTCGTTTTCGGTCGTTCAATGGAAAAAGCAATCGTGAATGGTTTGGAACTCGGTTATATCAAAGCTCCTAAAGGAACCTTCATTGAACCAAATGAAGTTAATCAATACGCTTCACATGAACTTTTGATTATGTGTACAGGTTCGCAAGGTGAGCCAATGGCTGCACTTTCAAGAATTGCCAACGGAATGCACCGTCATATTACCTTACAAATGGGCGATACGGTTGTCTTCTCATCAAATGCTATTCCTGGGAATACCCACGGTGTTAACCAATTGATTAACAAAATTGCTGAAGCTGGCGTTGAAGTTATTTATGGTAAAATGAACAACATTCACACCTCTGGTCATGGTGGGCAACAAGAGCAAAAACTCATGTTACGTCTCATCAAACCGAAATACTTTATGCCTGTTCACGGTGAATATCGAATGCTCAAAATTCACGCGGGACTTGCTCAAGATACTGGTGTCCCTAAAGAAAATTGTTTCATTCAAGAAAATGGTGACGTCCTTGCATTAACTGCTGACAGCGCAAGATATGCCGACCATTTTCCAGCCTCTGACACTTACGTTGATGGTTCAGGAATTGGTGATGTCGGAAATGCTGTTCTTCACGACCGTCATGAACTTTCAGAAGACGGAATTGTCCTTGCGGTTGCAACCGTTGACTTTGAAAAGAAAACCGTTCTTGCTGGTCCTGACATGCTTTCGCGTGGATTTATCTATATGCGTGAGTCTGGTGATTTGATTCGTAGTGGTCAACGTGTCCTTTTCAATGCCATTCGTGAAGCGATGCATGAAGAAAACGCAAATGAAGCTTCTGTGGCTCGTGCGATGCGTGAAGCACTCTCACCATTCCTTTATAAACAAACTGAACGTTCACCACTTGTTGTTCCAATGATTATGACACCTGATAAATAATATTTATTAATAAAAAAAAGCTGAATATATAATGATTCAGCTTTTTTTATTGTCCTAAAGCAAGACCTTAGAAATAAAAATATCTAAATAAAGCTCATTCCAACAATAGATTATACCCAAGTAGAAATATATTCTAAGATTATAGTAATCATAGCTAAATTTTACTTTATTAAATTTGAATGCTATTATTATAGAGTAATAAAAATGGAGAATAAATCTTATGAAAAAAACAATCCTTTGGTCAGCTACATTTTTGAGTTTATTTGCCTTAGCTGCCTGTTCAAATTCTAAAAGTTCTGAAAATCAGACCAAAAAAGAAACTACTTCTAGTTCTAAAGTTACCTCAAGTTCAAAAACTAGCAATAGTAAAAATTCTGCTACTCATTCTACGAGCCCTTCTGCTTCAAGCAGTCAAGCAAATACCAATAATTCTGAAAAAGTACAAAAAAGTTCTTCGCCTTTATCTGGATATAGCGCTGAACAGGTTGAGTATGCACGCGTAACCGAAACCCTTCTAAGTTATTACAAATATAATTATCAACCTGTTTCTATCAGTGTTACTAAAAATGGAGCTAATCACCAAGTCTTTCCTTTTTCTGGTTCTGTAGTTGTTCCTCAGGACACAGTAACATTATCTTTTAGTTCGGATAATACAATGGCTGGAACCACTATTGTTACTTATAGTTCTAATCATAATGGGTCAATCAATTTTTATAAAGACCCAAATCATTACCAAGACGAAAGATATCTTAAAGATTCTGCTTGGGTAAAAGAAGAATCTCAAAAACTATTGGACAGTAGCCAAACGCTTGCTATTCCAACTTCATTTGATGAACAAGCTGCTCAAATCATTTCTAAGATAGAAATTAAATAATAATAATTCATCTAATCTAAAAAACCTCTGATTATTCAGAGATTTTTTTGTATTCTTTGGTAAATCTTTGATGAAGTTCTTCTTTTTCTTCTTGACCAATAAAGGCGCCATCAATTGCGTAATGATTTATTTTTTCAAAATCAGAAAGAGAAAAATCTGGGTACCAAGCTGAGATTTTCTCATATTCTTTGCTTAAATTTGTAGCCGAAACCATTCGATTATCGGTATTTAATGTCACGTGTATTCCTTTGTCATAAAGTTCTTTAAAAGGATATTGCGCAAGCTCTGTCACCGCTTTTGTTTGAAAATTGCTAGTCGGAGCCATTTCTAAAACAATTTGTTTTTCAATCATCATTTTTTGTTCGGCTTCGGACAGATTTTTAGTCATAATTCCATGCCCAATGCGACTTGCCCCCATTGCGATTGAATCTAAAATATTTTGCTCACAGGCTGGACATTCTCCAGCATGAAGCGTCACATTGACACCCTTAATTTTCACATCATGAATCAAATCTACAAATTTTTCCTGTGGATAATTTAATTCGTCACCCGCCATATCAAATCCGACAAGATGTTCATCAGGAATCTTATCAAAAAGTGGCAGCAGTTTTTGTAATTTTTGAATTGGTTCTTGTTTTAAGCCACAAACAAGTGCATTTGCTCTTATATCAAAATCATTTTCTGCACGAGAAAGTCCAGCAATGACAGCCTCTACTGCTTCTTCAAGGGTTAGATTTTCTAAGAGATGTTGACTTGGAGCAAAACGGATTTCAATATATTTAATATTATCAGCAGCTGCCTGTCTGACAACATCATAAGCAGCTAACTCTAAATTCTTATAAGTTTGCAAAAGTGGTAAGACGAAATCAAAACGTTGCAGGTATTCTAGCAAATTTTTTGTATTTTCTGGGGCTTGTGCCTTTTCTAAAATTTCCTCATCGGACATTGTCATATGAATTCCAGCATTTTTAGCGAGTTCTTTAATGACTGACAAGCTAAGCGAACCATCAAGATGGCAATGAAGTTCAACTTTTGGCATTTGAGCAATAATTTCTGATTTAAGCACGAGTTTCTCCCTTTTCTTTTTCATCCAATATTATTTTACATCATATAAAAGATTTCGAGCTAAATAGCTCGAAGTCCTTCAAAAATGTATTTTTACTATTCTACGCTTTTTTGTGAGAAAAAGCAATTATCATCTTTACACTTTTAATTTATCTTGTGGATAAGATTTTTTTGGCTCAATTAAGCCATTTTTTTGTAATTATCCCCAATTTATCTTAACTTATTCACAGTTTTTGGGGAAAAAGTGAAGAAAATGTGGATAAACTTCTTAATTCTTAATAAAAAACAAGCGGAATTTTTAATTTCCACTTGTTTTTAAGATTAATTTCCCTCGACATTTTCCACAACGATACTTTTTTGTATCAATTTTTCTTTGTCGAGGATAAAGTTGGCCGCAATTTTGACAGCTATAATAATATTTTATCTTCTTATCAATCACTGAAGGAGCATATCGTAAGCCACCAACTTGTGACAGAAGCCTTTTAAAATCAGCATCTCGATGTTGATAACCTCTTTTAGACCGATACAGATGATAATGAGTTAATTCATGAAGTATCACTCCTTCAAAATCTTTAAGTTCAGCCATTTTAGGATTAAAATCAAGATGTAAATCTTTGGGAAAGAAACGACCACCAGTTGTCCGTAGGCGTTGATTCCATTTTGCTTCGTGGTCAAAGGATTGCTTAAAATATGTGAGTGATATTTCTTTTACTTTTGCTGTCAATTCTTGATTAGTTAACACTTTTCCTCCTTTGACAGGCTCGCACAAACGACTGTCAGTAAATTTTACTGACAGCTTCACCTAGCGAAACTAAAATTTGAAAAATATTTACTGACAGATTATTTTTCTCGTGGGTTCACTAAGGTTAAATTAATTTTCCCTCTTTGTAAATCGAGAGATTTAACCCAAACCGTTACGATTTGCCCTACAGCGACAACATCACTTGGATTTTTGACAAAGGATTTACTCAAATCAGAAACGTGTGCCAAGCCATCATTTTTAATTCCGATATCAATAAAGGCACCGAAATCGACAACATTACGGACCACACCTTCAAGTTGCTGACCAATTTGTAAATCTCCAGCTGACAAGACATCTTGTCTTAAAATTGGGGCATCAAAACTATCACGCAAATCACGGCCTGGTTTTTGTAAATCATTGATAATATCAGTCAATGTTTCCTGACCGAGACCAAGTTTTTCAGCCATTTCAGGAATATTTACTGACGAAAGTTTGGTCAGCAATTCTTCGTTACTGACAGGTTTATCAGCGGCAATTTCCGCCAAAAGTTGTTCCGTTACTTTATAAGATTCTGGGTGAACACCAGTATTGTCAAGGAAATTTTTACCTTCTGGAATTCTTAAGAAACCTGCCGCTTGTTCAAATGCTTTAGCTCCCAAACGTGGGACTTTTTTTAGTTCCGCTCTTGTTTTGAGTGCGCCATTTTCTTCACGATATTTTACTACATTCTGTGCCAAACTTTTATTAAGGCCAGCTACGTGTGAAAGCAAACTAGGACTGGCTGTATTGACATTAACACCAACTTGGTTAACTACTGTTTCCACGACAAAATCAAGATTTTCTGTTAATTTTTTCTCAGAAACATCATGTTGATATTGACCAACACCAATGGCTTTTGGTTCAATTTTTACAAGTTCAGCCAATGGATCTTGCAAACGGCGTGCAATCGAAATTGCTGAACGTTTTTCAACAGTCAATTCTGGAAATTCTTCACGTGCCAACTCGCTCGCTGAATAAACAGAGGCTCCAGATTCACTGACAATCACATAATAAACATCAGAAAAATTATTTTCCTTGAGCACTTCTGCAACAAAACTTTCAGATTCGCGACTGGCAGTTCCATTCCCAATCGCAATCATATTCACACCATATTCTCGAATGAATTTTGCTAAATCTTTTTTCGCTTGAGCAATTTGACCTGCATTTGCTGGCTTCACAGGATAAATGACCGTTGTCATCAATAATTTACCTGTTTCATCAACAATAGCAAGTTTCGCTCCAGTACGGTAAGCAGGGTCAAATCCCATGACTACGCGGCCTTTAAGTGGAGCCACCAACAACAGATTTTTCAAATTTTCGCCAAAAACTTCGATGGCAGACGCTTCAGCTTTTTCTGTCAATTCAGTCCGAATACTACGTTCCATAGCCGGAATCAATTTTTTCTTGACAGCATCTTTAATCGCCACTTGCATCATTGGATTATTTTGAGCAGCAAAACGGGCGGCAAAATAACGTAAAATTTTGTCTTCGTTATTTTCAAATTTTACTGACAGAATCCCCAATTTTTCACCACGGTTTAAAGCCAATACACGATAATTTGGTAATTCTGAAACTTTTTCTGAGAATTCATAATACATTTGAAAAACTTGCTTTTCATCAATGGCATCTTTTTTCAAACTACTTGTCAGTAAACTATTGTTTTTGATTTCACCAGTCAGCCATGAACGCAAACGTGCATCCTCAGAAATCGCTTCTGACAAGATATCCACGGCACCTTCCAAAGCTTTTTGAGGACTTGTAAAATTCTCATTGACAAATTTTTCAGCTTCTTCATCAAGATTCGCTGCATTTTTTACAATCAATTGAGCCAAAGGAAATAAACCATTTTCCTTTGCAATCGTCGCTTTTGTTCGACGTTTTTCTTTGTAAGGCAAATATAAATCTTCAACTTCTGTCAGTTTTTCAGCAGCTAAAATTTGTTTTTTAAGCGAATCAGTCAACTTACCAAGCTCTTCAATTTTTGACAAAACAGCCGTTTTACGTTCTGATAATTTTGTCAGTAAATTATCTTCATCAATAATTTTTTTGATTTCAACTTCGTCAAGTGAACCTGTTGCTTCTTTACGATAACGCGCAATAAACGGAACTGTGTTCCCCTCTGCCGTCAATTCTAATACTTTTTCAACTTGTGAATTTTTGATATTCAATAATTCAGCAATTTTTTTAACATTTTCCACTTAGAAATAATCCTTAACTAGTTTTTGTCATCAATTTTAAAGGACAATGTCCTACCTCCATTTTACCAAAAAAGTCACAAAAAAATCGCTCCCAAACAGGAGCGATTTCAAAATGTAAATAAGAAATTACATCATTTTGTTGTAGAATTCAACGATCAATGCTTCATTGATTTCTGGGTTGATTTCATCACGTTCAGGAAGACGAACAAGAGTTCCTTCAAGTTTATCAGCATCAAATGATACGAAGTTAGCGCGACCTTTAGTAGCTTCAACAGCTTCAAGGATTGCAGGAACTTTCATAGATTTTTCGCGAACTGAGATCACTTGACCAGGTTGTACGCGGAATGATGGGATATCAACGCGATTTCCGTCAACAAGGATATGTCCGTGGTTTACGAATTGACGTGCTTGACGACGAGTAGTCGCAAGACCAAGACGGAAAACAACGTTATCAAGACGTTGTTCAAGCAAAGTCATGAAGTTGAAACCAACAGTTCCTTCTTTAACTTTAGTTGCAGCAATGTACAAGTTACGGAATTGACGTTCAGAAAGACCGTATGAAAAACGAAGTTTTTGTTTTTCAGCCAATTGAAGACCGTATTCAGAAAGTTTTGAACGGTTGTTTGGACCGTGTTGTCCAGGTACGTAGTTACGACGAGCGATTTCTTTACCAGAACCAGAAAGTGAGATACCGTAACGGCGTGATTGTTTCCATGATGGACCAGTGTAACGTGACATAATTTATGTCCTCCAAATATTTTATTTGAAGAATATTGACAGCCTCGAATTCGTTCATTTTACCTTCGCTTATAGCTTCAGTTACTTGACACAAGAAGTATAATAGCTTACGCTCCCTGACATAACAGCAAAATGTTGACGAGCTTTCTAGCTGACTGCTATATTCAACTTTTCTATTATACCAAAAATCCTTATTTTGTCAATATTTTTCACATTAGAACAAGTGATTTAAATAAAAAAACTCATCTGCAAGAGATGAGTTAGAAAATCAAGAGATTAGGATTCAATTTTAATTAATCTAAAATTCCTAAACAAAAATTATTTTTCTTCTTTTTTAGCTTCTGGTTTTGGTGCAGTTCTTACGCCTACTGCGTTGAAATGTTTTTTACCGTTACGTTTACCAAATTTATGTGATTTATATGCCATGATGGCTCCTTTCATTTAATGCTCGCTTTTAATAATTTTCTAAACTCACATTATCACTTGAATTTTATCATATCTTGATAACACTTTCAAGAATTATGGAAGATTATTTAATTTTGACATCAAAAAAACTCATCCACGAAAGATGAGTTAGGGTTAGTCGGTAATCGGGAAGACAGGATTCGAACCTGCGACACCTTGGTCCCAAACCAAGTACTCTACCAAGCTGAGCTACTTCCCGTAGCTAATATTAAATTTTTGAAACTTCTTTGTTCAGTATCTCCACTTATAAGAGTACTTGTAAGGTAAATTTGCTTCGCAAATTCCTATCCACAACCTCAAAGCATGCTTTGAGCTCTACCAAGTTGAGCTACTTCCCGGACATGAAGTGCTTATTGCGAAGTTCCAAATATTATTTTAGAATTTTTAAATTCTTACCGATACTTCTTTCATTTCATCTAAAATATCAGTATCAAACAAAAAAATGACTTTCGCCATATTCTGTTTATGCAAGCGGTAGGATTCGAACCTACAACCGCCTGATTCGTAGTCAGGTACTCTATCCAGTTGAGCCACGCCTGCGTTTCTCTCAAACGACTATATTATTATATCAAGTTTCCCATAAGTTGTCAAGAATAAACTCATTGGATTTGTATTTTTTAGAATAAACCTTCGTTAAAGACGAATAAAAAGAGTAGAATCACTTCTCCTCTTCTTATTTTATTATCTACCAAAATAAACTTGTTGAGCCCTAGCTCCCCCATCTTGTACTGTTAGCAAAGTGCTGACCGTTACAAAGGTATAACCTTGCGCTTTCAAATTTTGAATAATCTGTGGCACCGCATCTACTGACCATTGGTGAATATCATGCATCAAAATGATTGCTCCATCATGAGCGTAAGTCGAAACATTTTGAACAACTGGAGCACTTGTACGATAACGCCAGTCATTAGTGTCAACAGTCCAATTAACTGCACTTAAATTTGTTTGACTTAAAACAGATTTATTATAACTTCCATAAGGTGGACGGAAGAGTGTTACGTTTTTACCTGTAATTTTATTAATTAACTGATTTGCACTCTCAATTTCTTGCTTTTGTTGGTCTGGTGAGAGTGTCACCAAGTCTTTATGGTCCCATGTATGCGAAGCGACTTCATTTCCTCTATCAGCTTCTTCTTTAATAATTTGGGGGCAGGCTTGGGCTTGTTTTCCTAAAGCAAAAAAGGTTGCTGGAACTTGTGCATCTGATAAAATTTTTAATAATTGAGGGGTCGTATTAGGGTTTGGTCCATCATCAAAGGTTAAGGCAATCAATTTTTTATTTGCATATTGATTTTGAACGTTCGCAATACGCTCCGCTTCTTTTTGACGTTCAATAAGTATTTGTTTGTCAGCATTTACTTGTTTTGCCAATGCTTCTTTGTCTGATTTCTCATATGGAGCCTTTAATAATTCTAAAGCCTCTTCAGAGCTTTTTATTCCTTCTTCACTTATATTTTCATGGGCTTTTGCAACAATCTGGTTCACTTTGTCAATCTCTGACAAATAGTTTGTCAATTGGCTCATGGATTTATCTAAAGAAGTTTTATCTTTAACATGAAGCTTATCAATTAACTTATGAGCCTGTTCAATATCGTTTGCTTTTCTTGAATCATAGGCCTTGTCTTTTGCATTTCTTGCCTCATCTACTTGTTTTTCATAAGCAATTTTTTGCTTTTGAACTCCTTGATCATAATAATAGGTTCCTACTCCCGCTACCACTATTAATAACGCCCCTATAAGCAAGGTAAGCTTCCAAAAAGCTTTTTTTGCTCCTTTTGATTTTAATCTTCTTTGTTTCATTATTCTTCCCTAAATAACTTTTATCATTTCAAAAAAATTCAATTGTAACAATTTAACTACTGAATGATTTAAAAACTCTATCCTCCTATCTTAACATATCCATTCTTAAGATTAAAGCCATTAATTTATTGTTTTTTCATCTTCTGATAACCGATTCACTTTAAATTGTAAAAATTGGCTAATTGTATCAACAGCAAAATTGAGAACATGCTCGTCTGGATTCATTTTTTGTGAATGAAGGGGAGCATCACTATCAATTCCTAACCAGAACATGACTCCAGGAATTTTGCTCAAAAGGTAACCAAAATCTTCACCAGTCATGGCTGGAGCGATGTCAATAAGATTAGCCTTAGTTTCTTTTTTGAAAAAATCCATCAGTTCTTTAGCAAGTTCAGGATGATTTTCAACTGGAAGATAGCCGCCTTGTTTAAGTTTAAGCTCAATTTCCATGTTAAAAGATTGCGCGATTCCATTTGCAAGTTCTCTTAAACGTTTTTGGGTCAATTCATTGACTTCTTGGGTCAGACTCCGGATAGTTCCATGTAAAAAAGCACGTTCAGCGATAATATTATTCGTTGTCCCAGATTCCATTTTTCCAAATGTAACCACTGCTGAAGCTAACGGATCCACATTACGGCTTACAATCGTCTGAACCTGAGTGATAAAATAAGCGGCTGCTACCAAAGCATCATTTGCTGTGTGGGGAAAAGCAGCATGTCCTCCTGTTCCAATAAAGGATAATTCAACTTCACAAGTCCCTGCAAAAAGCGTATGCTGATTCGTAGCGATATCACCTACTTTTAAATCTGGTCGGACATGTAACCCATAAAATTCATCAGGAAGCCAATTTTCAAATGCTCCAGCATCATACATTAATTTTCCACCCGCTTCATTTTCTTCAGCAGGTTGAAAGAGAAAGAGAAGATTATCTCTTGGTTGACTTTCACTCATTTTTTCCAATAAACCAAGAGCAACGGTCATGTGAATATCGTGTCCACAAGCGTGCATTCGGCCATTTTTACTAGCATAAGGTAAATCAGTTAATTCTTCAATAGGCAGACCGTCAATATCTGTCCGCCAACCAATTGTCTTTTGACCCTGACTTCCTGCTAGATAAACTAGAATACCGGTTTGCCATGTTCTCACTTGAATAAATGGTTTATTTTGAGTCAGTTCTTGAATAATGGCTAGTAAATACTTTTGAGTTTCGTATTCTTCAAGACCAATTTCAGGAATTTGGTGAAGCTGCCGTCTGATTTTGATTAAATTTATCATATTTTTTCCTCGTTACTAAGCTAAATTTCAATCTTTTTTATTTATTTTACTCTTTTTTGGCTGTATATTGCTCTTTTTAGCAAAAAAACTTTTGCTAAGATTAACAAAAGTTCAGAAATAAACTATTTCTTTAATTTTACAAATTTCTAAGGGCATCTTCTAAAGCCGTTTTTTGTTGTGTTTTTTCATCTATTTCTTTGATAATTCGAGCTGGAACACCAGCAACAACAACGTTTTCTGGAACATCTTGGGTAACAATTGCCCCTGCTGCAACAACAGAACCTGAACCGACTTGTACTCCTTCGATTACAACCGCATTAGCTCCAACAAGGACATTATCCCCAACACGAACAGGTTCAGCACTTGCAGGCTCAATAACACCAGCCAAAACAGCTCCAGCACCAATATGAGAGTTCTTACCAACCGTCGCACGGCCACCCAAAATTGCCCCCATATCAATCATTGTGCCTTCACCAATTTCAGCTCCGATATTGATGATAGCCCCCATCATAATGACCGCACTATCGCCAATAGTTACTTGGTCACGAATAATTGCTCCTGGCTCAATTCGAGCATTGATTTCTCTGGTATCAAGGAGAGGAACAGCTGAATTTCGGCCTTCAAGTTCTAGGGTGTAATCTTTATTCTCAGTCAAGCCAGAAAGCAATGGACGTACTGCTTGCCAATCTCCAATGATAATTTTTAAGCTGTAATGTGTGTGAAAATCTCCCAGAACTTGGATTCCTTTATTGGCTAGTGCCTTAAAATTTGGACGCCCATTTTCAGCAAGAAAACCAGCTGCTTTAAAACTAGGCATTCCTGATAAGGTTACCTTGACACGTGTTTTTTTCTCAGCATTCCCGATAAATTGAATTATTTCTTGTGCTGATAGTTTTTGTGCTTCCATTTTTACTCCATTCTAGGGTCATTCATTTATTGATGACACTTTATAGGCCTTTTTATGATTTTGTCAGTAAAAAATTTACTGACAGAATCATTTTACCTACAATATTATTGTTCTATATTATAGCAAATTATCAAATATTTGGAAAATTTTCAATTCTGCTTAAATAAAAAACAGCCGAAACTGTTTTTTTACTGACAGAACTGTCAGCATTTATTTTATAAAGTCAGAAAGTGCTTCTTTGTTTTTAGAAAATTTGACAAAAGTTCCGTCAGCAGATCTTTTCATAAATGTTGGAACGGTATCAACTTCGTGAGCTTTGCGAATCGCTTGTAATTCTGGATTGAGGTCTGTATTTTCTGTATCAACGTAATAAATCGTCTGGTCAGCATAGTCGGGAAGAGCCTTAACAAATCTTCTGGTCCAAGGACAAGTGACACGTCCAAAAAGTACAAATTGGCCTTCTGTCAGCTCTGACAGACGTTCTGGCGCAAGTGGAATTAGTCCTTTTACATTTTCAAAAAATTCAGTGCGCATTTCTCCAGTGTAAGGTCTTTCGACCCATTCACCAATAACAATAAAGGTATTGTCCTCGGGAGCAATAAAAGAAAACATGAATCTTCCATCAACAGCTGGCGTAATTGGACTTACAGGAAGTCCAAGTTCAATGATTTTATCACGAATTTCATCAATTGTTTCTACTGAAATTGCTAAAGTTTCAGGATTTGGATCATAGGTTTCATTAAGTGCTACTTCATCTTCCAACCCTAATGCTTTCCAAAAAATTTCTGCATTTTCCAAGCTATTTACGTTTAAAGTAATCATTTTTTCTCCTCTTGAGCTTTTATTTAGGAAACTTTTGACCATAAAATAAGTAAAATTGTCATTATGATAATAGATACAACGAGCAAGCTATCTCGCATTTTCCATTTGAGTTGACGGTATTTTGTACGTCCATCTCCCCCTTGATAGCCTCTACTTTCCATTGCGACTGCTAAGTCATCCGCACGGCGGAAAGAACTGACAAATAATGGAATTAAAATTGGAATGACTGATTTGATTTTTTTCAGTAAATTTCCTTCGCCAAAATCCATTCCTCTGGCTTTTTGAGCATTCATAATCATTGTTGTGTCATCCATTAATGTTGGAATAAAGCGTAAAGAAATAGATAACATCAAACCTAATTCGTGAACAGGGACTTTGATTTTTTTCAAAGGTCCTAAGCCTTTTTCGATTCCATCAGCCAAGGTCAATGGTGGCGTGGTCAGCGTCAAAATTGTTGACATAAAAATAATCAAGACAAAACGAAAGAAAATATAGACGGCATTAATCAAAGATTCAGTTGAAATTTTGATAAACCATAGACTAAAAATGACATGTTGACCATTAGTAAAAAGCATTTGGAAAATAACTGTGAACAGAATTAAACCAATCATTGGCCGTAGGCCTTTTAAAAAATAGGAAACTGAAATCTTGGATAATAAAACACCCGCTAAAGTGTAAAGCACTAAAAGAAGATAACCTAACCAATCATGAGCCAAAAAGATAATGACAACAAAAGCAATCATCACCAAAAGTTTTGAACGCGGGTCCATGCGGTGAATGATACTATCACCTGGAATATAACGTCCCATCAGCATATTTTGCATCAGTTTTCACCTCCTGATTTTACTGACAAACTTGTTAGTAAATTAACAAGTTCAGCTCGTGTGATTGGCAATTTTTCAAAAGTATAGGCCCCTGTTTTTTGAAGTTGGTCAGCAAAATGAGTCGCTTTTGGCACTCCCAATTCATGTGCTTTCAAAAAATCAACTTCTTGAAAAACATCTGACGGAGTACCGCAGCTGATAATATGTCCTTTTTCAAGAAGATAAACATAGTCAGCATAATCGGCCACATCATCCATTAAATGAGTGACTAAAACAACGGTTTGACCCGTTTGATGAATACTCTCAAAAAGTTGCATCATCTCAATTCTAGCTTTTGGGTCTAGGCCTGCTGTTGGTTCATCAAGTACCAAAACTTCTGGTTCCATCGCGAGAATCCCAGCAATGGCCACACGACGCATTTGTCCTCCTGAAAGTTCAAAAGGAGATTTTTCCCAAAATTCTTTTGAAAGGCCAACCATTTCCAGTTTTTCAGCAGCAATTTTCTCAGCTTCTTCTTTTGAAATTCCAAAGTTTTGTGGTCCAAAAGCGACATCTTTTAAAACCGTTTCTTCAAAAAGTTGGCTTTCAGGAAATTGAAAGACTACACCCACTTTTTTGCGGACAGGTTTAATCTCTTTTTGTTTACTTGTTGAAGTGACAACAATATCACCTACTCTAACCGTCCCTTGTGTAGGTTGCAACAATCCATTCAGATGTTGCAAAAGTGTCGATTTACCAGAACCAGTATGCCCAATCAAAGCCGTGTAACTTCCTTTTTTGACTTCTAAATCAATGTCAAAAAGCGCACGACTGGCAAAGGGACTGTTGGGCTGATAAGTATAATTTACTTTTTCAAATTTAATCATTTTTCTTTTTTCTCAAATCCAATAATATCCATTTTTTCATTAATATGTGTCAAACTCCCAGTAGCTTGATAACCAAGTTTTTCATAAAAATGGATGTTACCTGCTTCTTGCAAAATAGTTGATAGTTCCCACCCATCTTTAGGATCGTACATCTG
>ERZ772786.4-NODE-4-length-107960-cov-4.557778_pt1 | contig 107960 bp, 88 predicted proteins | sample MGYA00511473_ERZ772786 | MGnify/ENA primary metagenome ERZ772786 (study PRJEB29015, sample SAMEA2738025) | human oral metagenome | biome: human oral; feature: human-associated habitat; material: saliva | place: China | collected 2252 ...
TAGTAGACTGTGTTATAATGAAAGGAATAAAAAGATAGGAAATTTCATGACTTACGCAGACAAGATTTTTAAACAAAATATCCAAAATATCCTTGATAATGGTGTTTTTTCAGAAAATGCACGTCCCAAGTATAAGGATGGTCAAACCGCAAATAGTAAGTATGTAACAGGTTCTTTCGTTACTTATGATTTGCAAAAAGGTGAGTTTCCAATTACCACTTTGCGTCCAATTCCAATTAAATCAGCAATTAAAGAATTGATGTGGATTTATCAAGATCAGACAAGTGAACTTGCTGTTCTTGAAGAAAAATATGGAGTCAAATACTGGGGCGAATGGGGAATTGGCGACGGTACGATTGGACAACGCTATGGGGCAACAGTCAAAAAATATAATATTATTGGAAAAATATTGGATGGTTTAGCAAAAAATCCTTGGAATCGCCGTAATATCATTAATCTTTGGCAATATGAAGATTTTGAGGAAACTGAAGGACTTTTGCCTTGTGCTTTCCAAACAATGTTTGATGTTCGCCGTGAACAAGATGGTCAGATTTACTTGGATGCGACTCTTATTCAACGTTCAAATGATATGCTTGTTGCGCATCATATCAATGCCATGCAATATGTTGCTTTACAAATGATGATTGCAAAACATTTTTCTTGGAAAGTTGGAAAATTTTTCTATTTCGTAAATAATTTGCATATTTATGATAATCAGTTTGAACAGGCAAATGAGTTAGTTAAGCGAACAGCTTCTGACAAGGAGCCCCGTTTGGTGCTTAATGTTCCTGACGGAACAAACTTTTTCGATATTAAACCAGAAGATTTTGAGCTTGTGGACTATGAACCGGTAAAACCTCAATTAAAATTTGATTTGGCAATTTAGATTAACCAAAAAGTTACTGACAGAACACTGTCAGTAACTTTTTTATTGATAAAAATTTAAATATTGTTCGTTGACGAACAAAAAAATTGTGTTATAATAATTCGTATGCGAACTAAAAAAGAAGCAATTGGACGACTTTTAAAAGTTGCCAGCAATCAAATGTCACGAGAGTTTGATAATTTTGCAGCTCAGCTTGATTTGACGGGTCAGCAAATGTCAATATTAGATTTTCTTGGAAACCAGAGTGAAGAAGACTCAGGAAAAGAAATCAGTCAGACGATGATTGAATTAGAATTTAATATCCGACGTTCTACAACAACGGAAATTTTGCAACGTATGGAAAAACGGCAGTTGATTAAGAGAAAAGCGAGCCCAACAGATGCTCGTCAAAAATCAGTTGAATTAACTGAAGAAGGTAAACAATATCTACCTGAAATTAGAACATATATCCAAGGTCATAATCAAAAAGCTTTGGCGGGTTTGTCAGCAGAGGAGATTGCTGCAGTTGAAAAATTTCTTAATAATTTTAGCATGCAGAAAGGAAAAGAATGAACACAGAATTAGAAACAAATACAGCCAATCATAAAATTAGCGCGAAAACGCGCTTTTCAATTGTCGCCGTGGCCCTTGTGGCTTTTATGGGGATATTAGCAGAAACAAGTTTGAATGTTACGTTTCCAACGCTTGAAAAGACCTTCGGACTTCCACTGAGTACGGTTCAGTGGGTAACAACCGCTTATTTATTAGTTGTTGCGATTGTTATGCCGACAAGTTCATATATTAGTCAACGTTTTCAAAATAGGACTTTATTTTTTTCAGGATTAATCTTTTTTACCCTTGGGGATTTACTGAGTTTAATTTCTCCAAATTTTACTATTTTAATGGCGGGACGCTTAATTCAAGGAATCGGGACTGGTATTGCCATTCCATTGATGTTTAATCTTGTCTTAACTAAAATTCCGCGTGAGAGAGTAGGACTTTGGATGGGATTTGCTGGGATGATTTTGAGTATTGCCCCAGCACTTGGACCAACTTATGGTGGACTTCTAACAGGGACTTTAGGTTGGCGAATGATTTTTGCAATTATTTTGATTATCCCAATCTGTCTTTTTCCTTTAGGAGCTTGGGCTATTGAGAAAAGTGAAAAAATACGTCCAGGCAAATTTGATTTTATTGCTTTTATATTTTTGTCATTAGTCATGACCAGTGCTCTTTTAGCTTTAGATTCACTTTCAAGTGCTCAATTTTCATGGATCTGGTTAGTGGTCTTTATCTTGGGGTTGATTGCTTTTATATGGCGTTCAAAAACAAGTACATTGAATTTTATTGATATCGATGTCTTTAAGAGTCCAACCTTTACTTTATCTGTCCTTGTTTATTGTATTTTACAATTTGTCAATTTGGGAATTAACTTTATCATTCCTAACTTCTTACAAGTTTCGTTAGGAGCTACAAGTACATTAGCAGGTTTTGCTTTATTGCCTGGTTCATTAATTGGTTCAGCAGCTCAAGGTCCAATTGGTGCGCTCTATGACCGCAAAGGGGCCAAGGGGATTTTATATAGTGGAAATACTGTATTCTTTATCGCTCTTGTTTTATTAACGATTTTTACTAAGAATCTGACTTTACTGGGTGTGATGGGACTTTATGTTGTATTCACTGTTGGTCGTTCTTCAAGTTTTGCAACAACCATGACCAATAGTTTAGCTCAACTTCCTCATGATAAAGCTGCCTCTGGTAATGCTTGGTTTACTACAACTTCTCAATTTGCAGCGTCAGCAGGAACGGCTACAGCTAGTCTTATTGCAACAAAATCAAGTAATTTAACAACAGGAACTCAACATGTATTTATGTTTTTCCTTTGTCTTGCTTTGCTTAATTTTGTCTTCTATACTTTGATTTTGAACAAGAAGATAAAATAAATCTGATTAAAAAAGTTTCGTAATGATACGAAGCTTTTTTATAATTTAATATAGTATGCTTAAAAAGCATAATTATTGATATAAAAAGCATTTCACGGCAGGTAAAAAATATTTTATAATAAAATCATCGAAAAGATAAAGCAATGTGAAGCTTTTGAGTTGACTTGAAGTGAACTTCAAGGAATATAATAAAACAGAAGTTAAAAATGAATGGAGAAAAAATGTCAAACAATATTGAAAACAAAGTCGTCTTAATTACAGGAGCATCAAGCGGTATTGGCCAAGCAACTGCTGAATTACTTGCTGAAAAAGGAGCCAAAATTGTACTAGCAGCTAGACGTAAAAACCGTCTGCAGGAACTGGCTGATAAAATTAAAAAGGCTGGTGGACAAGCAATCTATCAAGTGACAGATGTAACTAATCCAGAAGATAGTAAAAAGTTGGTACAATATGCGAAAGAAAATTTTGGCAAAATTGATGCTATTTTCTTGAATGCAGGAATCATGCCAAGTTCCCCTTTATCAGCTATTCATGTTGAAGAATGGGAAAATATGGTTGATATTAATTTAAAAGGTGTACTTAATGGGCTCGCTGCTGTACTGCCTGAATTTACAGCTCAAAAATCAGGACATGTTATCACAACGAGTTCAGTTGCTGGCCTAAAAGCATATCCCAATGGTGGTGTTTATGGGGCAACAAAATGGGCGGTTCGTGAATTAATGGAGGTACTCCGAATGGAATCTGCTCAAGAAGGAACTCATATTCGGACAGCTACTATTTATCCCGCTGCTATAAATACTGAGTTACTGAATACAATCACTGACAAAGAAGCAGCAGAAGGAATGACAGCTCTTTATGAACAATATGGGATTAGTCCAGAGGCAATTGCTCGCATTGTTGCTTTTGCTCTTGAACAACCTGAAGATGTTAACGTCAGTGAGTTTACTGTTGGACCTACAACACAACCTTGGTAAGAAAAGGAGAAAAAATGAAAATTGATGTCAAAAAATTTTCTAAGATACAAGATATTTATATTAGCCCAGACCCGCAAGAACATCGTCCTGCTTGGATTTGGTTTGCTTATATTGATGGTGATTTAGCGGTAGCAGCAGGTCGCGGAACGGCATCAAGTTGGTGGAATTCAGCAATGATTTCACGTAAGGGTCAAATTCACATTGACGGGAAGGTCTATCAAGTGGAATTTGAACCTGTAACAGATAAAGAAAATATTGATAAATTTATAGATTCTTATCGACAACGTTCAGGTTATAGCTGGGATCCTGCTTGGGAGAAAAATTTTAGACCGACAGTGATGCGCCTAAAATTTTTGAAGGAACTTGGAAAAAGCACAAGATAGAATGCCTTGAGAATTGAAGAAAATTGGAGGTTAAAATGGAAAAACAAACTGCAGGACATGAACAACTTGGAGAATTTGCCCCAAAATTTGCTGAATTAAATGATGATATTCTTTTTGGAGAAGTCTGGAGTCGTGAAAAAGAACTTTCAGCACATGAACGTAGTGTCATTACGATTACTGCTTTGATTGCTGGAGGAAATTTTGAACAATTAAATTTTCATATGGCAAAAGGAAAAGAAAATGGAATAAGTCAGGAAGAAATTTCAGAAATAATTACTCATCTGAGTTTTTATGTGGGGTGGCCAAAGGCTTGGTCGGCTTTTAATATTGCAAAAAAAATTTGGGAATAAGAGGGAAAGATATGACAATTACGGTCAACATTTTGTACCAAGGTAAGGGTGATAAGGCCCGCCTCTTTGCGGATGAAATGGTAAGTTCTGGTCTTGTCGATAAAATACGTCAACAAAGTGGAAATTTACGTTATGAATATTTTATTCCTTTGGATAATAAACAAGCAATACTATTGATTGATGAATGGGAAAACCAAGAAGCAATAGACATTCATCATAAAAGTCCGATGATGGCAAAAATTGCTGAATTGAGAGAAAAATATCAACTGCGCCTAAAGGTAACGCGTTATCAACAGATTGATTAGAAAAGAGAGAACGAAATGAATAAAAAAGAATTAGAAAATGCACTTATTTTTCCTCAAGGAGAAAAAAATCCTTATGGCGCTTATTTTACTGGTCAATCTTATTTAGAAGGAATGATTGCGGATAAAGACTTGCCCTTTGGTGTGGGAAATGTGACTTTTGAGCCGGGCTGTCGTAATCATTGGCATATTCATAAAGAGGGTTATCAAGTTTTATTGGTTACAGCCGGTGAGGGATGGTATCAAGAAGAGGGTAAGGAGGCCCAACTTTTACATGCGGGCGATACGATTGTTACTCATGCAGGAGTTAAACATTGGCATGGAGCGACAAAAGATAGCTGGTTCAGTCATGTGGCCATTACCGCGGGAGAAGCAGTTTGGTTAGAAGAAGTTTCTGATGAACAATATGAAAACTTATAAAATAAAAGAGTATTTCCGAACATTCAGCAAAACCGAACAATAAATTGAAAAAGTTCTAGTTTTATCCGCTAGAGCTTTTTTTATTTGGCTCATTAGAATAGAATAAGAAGCATAAAGAATTCCTTAAATGGATGGAGGATATTGTGGAAAAAGAAAAGTTGCTCTATGAAGGAAAAGCTAAGAAACTGTATTTTACTGATGATTCAGAGGTGCTCTGGGTGGAATATTGTGACCAAGCGACTGCATTAAATGGTGCTCGTAAAGAACAGATTACGGGAAAAGGTGCTCTCAATAATCAAATTACTTCATTAATTTTTGAAAAATTAAATGCTGAAGGTTTAGAAACGCATTTCATAGAAAAGTTGTCAAAAACCGAACAATTGAATAGAAGGGTTTCAATAATTCCTTTAGAAGTTGTTTTAAGAAATGTTGTTGCTGGTTCTTTTGCCAAACGATTTGGTCTTGAAGAAGGAATTGCTTTACAAGAACCAATTGTTGAGTTTTACTATAAAGATGATGCTTTAGATGACCCATTTATTAATGATGAACATGTTAGATTCCTGAACATTGCAACTTATTCAGAGATTGAATTTTTAAAGAGTGAAACGCGTAAAATCAACGAGATTCTGAAAAAAATCTGGGCTGAAATCGGCTTGACTTTAGTTGATTTCAAACTTGAATTTGGCCGTCTTGCTGACGGAAGAATTATTCTTGCTGATGAAATTTCACCTGATACTTCACGTCTCTGGGATGCGAATGGTCAACATATGGATAAAGATGTTTTCAGACGTAATATTGGCGATTTAGTTGAAACTTATACTGAAGTTTTGAATTTGTTAGAAAATACGAAATAAATGAGTTCTAGTTTTTAGGACAGTTCCTCACATCTTATATAGAAAGAATTTTAAAATGACTAAAGTACGTGTTTACGTGGCTTACAAAGCCTCAATTCTCGACCCTCAAGCCCAAGCGATTAAAGCGGCAACTCATAAAATGGGTTATCAAGAAGTTACAGAATTAAATGTTGGAAAATTTTTCGATTTTGAATTTGATGCAGAAGCTGAGATTGCTCGCGCAAAAGCAATTGAAATTGCCAATGAATTGTTGGCAAATCCAAATATGGAAACTTATAAAGTTGAAATTTTGAATGAACAAAGCGAAGGAGCTAATTAATGAAATTTGCAGTCATTCAATTTCCAGGGTCAAATTGTGATTTTGATTTACTTTGGGCAATTCGTGATGTTATGGGAGCTGAGGCAGAATTTGTCTGGCATGATGAGAAGTCGCTTGCAGGTTTTGACGGAGTATTGATTCCAGGGGGCTTTTCATATGGTGATTATTTACGCTGTGGTGCGATTGCATCATTTGCCAATATTATGCCGGAAATCAAACGTTTAGCTAAAGAAGGAAAACCGGTTTTTGGCACTTGCAATGGATTTCAAATTTTGGTTGAATCTGGACTTTTACCAGGTGTATTGATTCGCAATGAGGGTTTGAAATTTGTTTCCAAATGGCAAGCTCTTAAAGTTGAAAATAATCAAAGTAATTTTACGACTGAATATGCCAAGGACGCTTTGATTAATTTACCAATTGCTCATGGTGAGGGTCAATATGTTGCTGATGAAGCTCAGCTTGCTGAACTTAAAGCAAATGGGCAAATTATTTTCACTTATGCTGACGAAAATCCTAATGGGTCAGTTGAAAATATTGCTGGAATTGTCAATAAAGAAGGAAATGTGCTTGGGATGATGCCTCACCCTGAGCGGGCCATGGAAGAACTGCTTGGTGGGGCTGACGGAGTACATTTGTTTGCTTCTGTCTTGAAAAACTTTGTTGGAAAATAAAAAAATTACTGACAGAATTTAGATTTTAAAAAACGAATCTGTCAGTAAATTTGTAATTTGAAATAATTGAATTCAGAGCGCTGAAAGCTTTTAAAGTAGAGAATATCCAAGTTGCATTTCTATTGGAACCTATATTCTTTAGACTACTAATGCAGTAAATTGGGCTGTAGTTTTCTACGTTTTTAAGCAAGCGTTTCTCATATCTTATAGGAGAATAACATGACTTTGGAGATGTCACCAGAACAGATTCAAGAAAGCAAAATTTACCGTGAGTGGGGACTGACGGATGAAGAATATTTGAAAATCAAGGATGAGATTCTTGATGGCCGTTTGCCAAACTTTACGGAAACTGGGATGTATGCCGTGATGTGGTCAGAACATTGCTGCTACAAAAATTCAAAACCTGTCTTAAAAAAATTTCCGACGACTGGGCCACAAGTCTTGATGGGGCCTGGTGAAGGGGCTGGGGTTGTGGATATTGGTGATGATTTGGCGGTTGTTTTCAAAGCTGAATCTCATAATCATCCATCTTACGTTGAACCTTATGAAGGTGCAGCAACTGGTTCTGGTGGTATTATTCGTGATATTTTTTCAATGGGAGCTCGTCCAATTGCAATTTTGGACAGTTTGCGTTTTGGACCAATTGACAATGGTAAAACACGTCATATTGTGGACCAAGTGACAGCTGGGATTGCGGGATATGGAAACTGTATTGGAATTCCGACGGTTGGTGGCGAAGTAGCCTTTGATGAATCTTACGCTGGAAATCCTTTGGTGAATGTCATGTGTGTGGGCTTGATTGAACATAAACACATACAAAAAGGACAAGCTAAAGGTGTAGGGAATTCTATTTTTTATGTCGGAGCGAAAACAGGACGTGACGGCATTCATGGGGCGTCTTTTGCTTCTAAAGAATTTGGTTCTGGTTCAGAAACACAACGTTCAGCGGTTCAAGTCGGTGATCCATTTATGGAAAAATTATTGCTTGAAGCTTGTATTGAAGTCATCCAAAATCATGGCGATATTTTAGTCGGAATTCAAGATATGGGAGCAGCTGGATTGGTTTCATCTACATCAGAAATGGCTTCAAAAGCTGGGTCAGGCCTGCGTCTTAACTTGGATAATGTGCCTCAGCGTGAAACAGAAATGATTCCTTATGAAATGATGCTGTCTGAGTCACAAGAGCGCATGGTGCTTTGTGTCAAAAAAGGACATGAACAAGAAATTATTGATTTATTTAAAAAATACGACCTTGATGCTGTGAATATTGGGCAAGTAACTGATGATGGTTTTTATACGCTTTATCATAAAGGGCAAATGGTGGCTCATGTTCCAGTTGATTCATTGGCGGAAGATGCCCCAACTTATTACCGTGAAGCAAAAGTTCCTGAGCGAATTCAAAAATTTACTGACAGCGAAAAATATCTTCCAGAAATTACTGACAGCGCGGTCAGTGAAATTTTCAAAAAACTTTTGGCTCAACCGACAATTGCTAGCAAGAAATCAATTTATGAAACTTATGATTCGCGCGTGATGACCAACACTGTTGTTGCACCAGGCTCAGATAGCGCAGTTTTACGAGTGCGTGGCACTAACAAAGCACTTGCGATGACAACGGACTGTAACGCTCGCTATCTCTATCTTGATCCAGAAAAAGGAGGAGCAATCGCAGTTGCTGAAGCGGCTCGTAATATCGTGGCCTCTGGTGGAAAACCGCTCGCGATTACGGACTGTTTGAACTTTGGAAATCCGGAAAAACCAGAACAATTTTGGGAATTAACAACAGCGGCTGACGGAATTTCACGTTCTTGTTTGGCCCTTGATACACCAGTTATTTCAGGAAATGTTAGTCTTTACAATGAAACAAACGGTTCAGCTATTTTACCTACGCCGATGATTGGAATGGTTGGTTTGATTGAGGATGTAAAAAATATTACGACTCAAGAATTTAAAAAAGCAGGTGATTTAATTGTTTTGGTCGGTCAAACCTTTGATGATTTTTCAGGTTCTGAACTTCAAAAAATGCTGACAGGCGAAATTTCTGGAAGAATTGATTTTGATTTAGAAACTGAAAAATCCAATCAAGACTTTGTTTTAAAAGCAATTACTGACGGATTGGTCAGCTCAGCACATGACTTGGCAGAAGGAGGGTTAGCGATTGCTCTAGCTGAATCTGCTTTTGCAAATGGCTTAGGCGTTGATGTGAAAGTTGATTTAACCAATGCCCAATTATTCTCAGAAACGCAAGGTCGCTTTGTACTCTCAATTTCACCAGAAAATCAAGCTGCTTTTGAAAAATTACTGACAGAAAGTTCTGTCAGTGGCGAAGTAATCGGAAAAGTTACTGACAGCGGAATTTTGGAAATGAATGAACTTTCTATTTCTACTGATGAAGCTGTCAGCATTTATGAAGGAGCCCTCCCATGTCTGATGAAATGACAAGCGCAACATTTACTGAGCAAGAGTGGTCGCATTTTGAAGCGAAGACATTAAATGAAGAATGTGGACTTTTCGGTGTTTGGGGGCATCCTGATGCCGCTCGCCTGACCTATTTTGGACTTCATGCTCTCCAACATCGCGGGCAAGAAGGCGCAGGGATTTTGGTCAATAATAATGGCAAACTCAATCGTCATCGTGGTCTGGGTCTGGTCACAGAAGTTTTCCGGGACGAAAAAGATTTGGAAGAGCTGACAGGCTCAGCAGCCATTGGACATGTCCGTTATGCCACGGCTGGTTCAGCAAATATCAATAATATTCAGCCTTTCCAGTTTGAATTTCATGACGGAGCACTTGGACTTGCCCACAATGGAAATTTAACCAACGCCCAATCATTGCGCTGTGAACTTGAAAAATCTGGGGCAATCTTCTCCAGTAATTCAGACACAGAAATCCTCATGCATTTGATTCGCCGTAGCCACCATCCAGAATTTATGGGCAGAGTCAAAGAAGCGCTCAATACGGTCAAAGGTGGCTTTGCCTTTCTCATTATGACTGAAAATTCAATTGTTGCAGCCCTTGACCCTAATGGATTTCGGCCACTCTCAATCGGTAAAATGAGCAACGGTGCACTTGTTGTGGCCTCAGAAACTTGTGCTTTTGATGTCGTTGGCGCCACTTGGATTCAAGATGTTCAACCCGGTGAAATCATTGAAATTAATGACGACGGCATTCATGTGGACCAATTTACTGACAGCACCAACATGACCATTTGTTCAATGGAATATATCTATTTTGCCCGTCCTGACAGTAATATCGCTGGAGTTAATGTGCATACTGCCAGAAAACGTTCAGGAAAAATTTTAGCCCAAGAAGCCAAAATTGATGCTGATATTGTCATTGGTGTGCCTAATTCATCACTCAGTGCTGCTTCAGGCTACGCTGAAGAATCTGGTTTGCCTTACGAAATGGGTCTGATTAAAAATCAGTATGTGGCAAGAACATTTATTCAACCGACTCAAGAACTTCGTGAACAAGGCGTTCGCATGAAATTGAGTGCTGTTCGAGGTGTTGTAGAAGGAAAACGCGTCATTATGGTTGATGATAGTATTGTGCGTGGGACAACCAGCCGTCGCATTGTCAAACTTCTCAAAGACGCAGGCGCCGCTGAAGTTCATGTGGCAATTGCCAGTCCTGCTCTCAAATATCCTTGCTTTTATGGCATTGACATCCAAGACCGTGACGAACTCATCGCAGCCACACACACGACTGATGAAATCAGAGAAGCTATCGGAGCGGATAGTCTGACCTATCTCAGCCAGACAGGACTTGTCAAGGCGATTGGTCATGATAAACTGTGCTTGTCATATTTTGATGGCGAATATCCAACACCGCTTTATGATTATGAAGCTGACTATTTGGAATCGTTAGCGAAAAATAGCGTGAAATGAAAAACTAGAGGACTCACTCTAGTTTTTTTAGCTAAATTCTAGAGCGATTATTTTAGATTACTCCTTTTAATATGTTAGGATAAGAAATAAAAGCAAGTGAGGTGAGCAAATGATTATTACAATAGTTGGAGGAACAGGACTAGTTGGTCAAGGTATTTTCAAGGAACTTGCCCAAGTTGCAGATTATGAATTACACAGCTTATCAAGAAATGGTAAATCTAAAGATAATCTAGTTGAGCCAGTTATTTACCATGCTGCTAATCTAAATGAAACCGGTGATTGGCAAGAACTTTTACAAAAATCAGATTGGGTGATTGATGCGGTAGGAATTCTATTTCCAAGTAAATCAAAGGGAATAACTTATGAAAAAAATAGTATTCAACCAGCAAAAATAATCATTGATACAATAGTTAACTCAAAAAATCAATGTCTTTTTATTTCGGCAAATGATGGTCCTTTTTTTATGAATGACTATATGAGAGCTAAAAAAGAAGTGGAGGCTTATGGTCAAAAACGTTTGAAATCAAGATTTGTTTCTGTTTTTCCAGGAATTGTCTATGATGCTTCACGAAAAAGCAGTTATTTTCCTGCACGCCTATTGGAGCTACTCATAAAAATTCCGATTTTTTCTTTCTTAAAAAGTTATCGTCCAATTAAACGAAGCCAATTTGCTAAGGAGATTCATAAAATTATCGAAGGAAAAGAAAGTTCACTGACCACTCGTATTAAATAAAAAACTCATGTTTAGACATGAGTTTTTCTAATTTACTTTGATTTTTTAAGAAATGGAACTATTTTTGGATAAATAAGATAGGCGATGATAATTAAGATAATCAATGACGTAGCAATAAGATTCCATGATTTCATTAGTTCAATACTTCGAGCTGTAGGAATAGGAGTTGAAGTAATGACGAACAAGGTCTTGATAGATAAGCCATTTTTCATGATGATAAGTGAACCTAAAAGCATCAACAAAAATTGGTGAAGAATACTTCCGATATTTTGAATGGTATATTTTACCCAGATCCGTTTATCTTCAACGATATTAACAGTACTTTCATAGTCTTGAGTTAAGCTTGAATTTAAACATCCTTTAAATAAACTAGTAAGGAATAAACCTAGAGCAAATAGAGGACTAAAAACAATCAAAAGTAAACCTAGAAAAATGCCGATTAAAGAGTAGGTTTTGACATTATTTCCAAGTAAATTTTTGACCTTAGAGGCAAAGACAATCCCTAAAACATAAGGAAGATAAAACTGTAAAAATAAATGCTGATGACCATAAAAACCAGCGACATATAAAGAACAAAAAAGAAATAAATAATTTCCCACTGCCCCATTAATAGCTGTCAAATATGATAATTTACGAGGGATATTTCTTTGAATTTTATTTTTGAAAAAATTCGTAGCGACAATATAGAGGGTGACCAAAAAGAAAAATCCGAAAATGAAATAATCAAATTCTAAACTATTGGCAAGTAGTCGACTTGAACGTAATAGAAAGAGGCAAACAAAAAATAAAGCAAATAAAATAAGATATTTATATGAAGCTTTTTCTAAATCATTTGGATCAACTTTGTAATTGTCCAAATTTCCAACTAATTGGAAGGAGAGAAGATAAACTATTCCATAGAAGACAAAGAACAGGGGATATTTTAGAGAAGGGGATAAGACAAAAGAAAAGCCAAGGGCTAAAAATAAAAGTAAGCTAACTAAGGTTTTTCCTTTGATAAGCTGGTTAGTATTTTTTAGATAATAATTTACCGAAGTGTTTGACATCGGCAACCAAGCTGCACTCACTCCTAAAAGAATTCCGGATAAAGTATAGAAAGGAAAGTAGAAAGAACCCATAAATCCAAGCAAGCAACCGAGTAAACCGGCATACAATGAAATTTTTAAAAGACTATAGCTGTTGATTCTTGTTTTTATTCCCCTTATAAAGAATACGCCAGTCATTCTGAAAGTATAAAAGAGCAAAATAGGAAGGAGGGCAAGAAGCGAGGTTCCTTTTGCAATTTGAATAAAAATCATGAATGGAAGGACTATAATTGTATTACTTAATATTAAGAGGGCAGACTTTCCCAAAGAATTTAGTTGTTGAGTCATTTTTCTCCTATCTTTTTATTTTGACATCTAAATCCATTATAAGGCAAAGTGTATTAAAAAGACAGCTTCACTAGTATTAGTGCGCAAATAATTCATTTAAAAAGTGTAAATAATTTTTTATAAATAACGAATCAAAAAGTTTGACCATTACTGACCAAAGTATTATAATTAGAATGTAGTGAGAAAAAGATAATAATCACTACTAACTATGAAATCGAAATGAGGTGTTTTTATGGACATCGAAAAAATGACAACAACGATGCAAGAAGCACTTGGTTCAGCGCAACAAATTGCGCAAGTTCGTCATCACCAAGTGATTGAAGTTCCACATTTATGGCGAATTTTTGTTCAACCTAATAGTTTTGGGGCGAACTTTTATAAAGATTTAGGGATTGACCTAGATGACTTTACAAATTTAATTGAAAAAGAAATTGACAAAATTAATTCAGTAGAAGGTTCAAATATTACTTATGGTCAAAACCTAAGTCCAGATTTGTTCCAAGTATTTACTGAAGCAGACAAAATTGCGCAAAAAATGGGCGATGAATACTTATCAACTGAGATTATTCTCCTTGCCCTCTTTGAATTAAAACAAAATCCATTGACCAGTTATTTGGTTAGCCATGGACTAACAAAAGCAAAAGCGCAAGCTGCAATTGAAAAATTACGCGGAGGTGATAAAGTGACCAGTCAAAATGCAGAAGAAACATACAAAGCACTTGAAAAATATGGGGTAGATCTCGTTGCTCAAGTTAAATCAGGTAAACAAGATCCTGTCATTGGACGTGATGAAGAAATTCGTGATGTCATTCGAGTGCTTTCTCGTAAAACAAAAAATAACCCCGTTCTTATTGGTGAACCTGGGGTTGGTAAAACAGCCATTGTTGAAGGATTGGCACAAAGGATTGTCAGAAAAGACGTTCCTGAAAATCTGAAAGATAAAACAATCTTTTCACTTGATATGGGTGCCCTGATTGCAGGAGCGAAATATCGTGGTGAATTTGAAGAACGTTTGAAAGCAGTCCTTAATGAAGTGAAAAAATCAGATGGACAAATTATCCTCTTTATTGATGAACTTCATACGATTGTTGGTGCAGGTAAAACAGAAGGTTCAATGGACGCTGGGAACCTTTTAAAACCAATGCTTGCACGTGGTGAACTCCATTTGATTGGGGCAACTACCTTGGATGAATATCGTAAATACATGGAAACAGATAAAGCACTTGAACGTCGTTTCCAAAAGGTATTGGTTACTGAACCTACTGTTGAAGATACAATTTCAATCTTGCGTGGTCTTAAAGAACGTTTTGAAATTCACCATGGAGTGACCATTCATGATAATGCTTTAGTCGCAGCAGCAACCCTTTCAAATCGTTATATTACTGACCGATTTTTACCAGATAAAGCCATTGACTTGGTTGATGAAGCCAGTGCAACAATTCGTGTAGAAATGAATTCACTCCCAACTGAACTTGACCAAGCTAATCGTCGCTTGATGCAATTAGAAATTGAAGAAGCGGCCCTCAAAAAAGAACGAGATGATGCTTCTAAGAAACGTCTTGAAATTATACGTGGTGAAATTGCTGAACTTCGAGAAGAAAATAATCAACTCAAAGCTCAATGGGAAGCTGAGAAAAAAGAAGTCGGCAACATTTCTGAAAAACGAAATGAATTAGAACATGCTCGCCACGAATTGGAAGAAGCTCAAAATGAAGGAAACTTAGAAAAAGCAGCAGCCCTTCGTTATGGTAAAATTCCTGAAATTGAAAAAGAACTCAAAGCTATTGAAGAAAAAGCAAAATCAGATGATTTATCCTTAGTTCAAGAATCAGTCACTGAGGAACAAATCGCCGAAGTGGTTGGACGTATGACCGGTATTCCAATTACCAAATTGGTTGAAGGTGAACGTGAAAAATTACTTCATTTACCAGAAACACTACATCAAAGGGTCGTTGGACAAGATGAAGCTGTTGAAGCCGTATCTGATGCCATTATTCGTGCACGTGCAGGAATTCAAGACCCTAATCGTCCACTTGGCTCATTCCTCTTCCTCGGTCCAACTGGGGTAGGTAAGACCGAACTCGCGAAAGCTTTGGCTGAAAATCTCTTTGATTCAGAAGAACATATGGTTCGGATTGACATGAGTGAATATATGGAAAAACACTCAGTTTCTCGTTTAGTCGGAGCACCTCCAGGATATGTCGGTTATGATGAAGGAGGCCAATTGACTGAAGCTGTTCGTCGTAATCCTTATACCATCATCTTGCTTGATGAAATCGAAAAAGCACATCCAGATGTCTTCAATATCTTGTTGCAAGTTTTGGATGACGGTCGTCTGACTGACTCTAAAGGTGTTCTCGTTGACTTTAAGAACACAGTGTTGATTATGACTTCAAATGTCGGTTCGCAATATTTGCTGGATAATGTTGGAGAAAATGGTGAAATTTCGGAAGAAACAACTGAAAACGTGATGGCTCAACTTCGGGCACATTTCAAACCAGAATTTCTAAATCGGATTGATGATACCATTCTTTTCAAACCATTAGCACTTGAGGACATTAAGAATATTATCGTTAAAATGACTAGCCAACTTTCACATCGTCTTGAAGAAATGGATGTTCAACTTGAGTTGAGTGAAGAAGTAAAAGTTTGGATTGCCGAAAATGCTTATGAACCAGCTTATGGTGCGCGTCCACTCAAACGTTATTTGACAAAAGTCATCGAAAATCCATTAGCTAAGCTGATTATCGGAGGAAAAATTCCACCAAAATCAAAAGTAATTGTAACACTTATAGATAACAAGATTGACTTTGATATTCAAAAAATTGCTGAATAAATAGAAAAAAGCCGTTAGCTGATGCTGGCGGTTTTTTATATTTGATAGACAATTACAGTTGAAATGATTTGTTATTTCCGAACGATTCAATCGAAAAGTTTCAGTACTACCCGCTGGAACTTTTTTTATGTTTGAAAATCATTTAACATGGAAGTAGAATAAAATAAATCAGAAAATGGAGAATGACAGTGTCTGAGAATGCGTATGCAAAATCTGGGGTAGATGTAGAAGCAGGATATGAGGTGGTTTCTCGTATTAAGAAGCATGTGGCTAAAACCGAACGTTTGGGTGTGCTTGGGGCACTGGGTGGTTTTGGTGGAAGTTTTGATTTATCTGTGCTTGATGTGAAAGAGCCTGTATTAATTTCAGGGACAGATGGTGTGGGAACTAAATTGATGTTAGCCATTCAAGCAGACAAACATGATACGATTGGGATTGATTGTGTGGCCATGTGCGTCAATGATATTATTGCTGCTGGGGCTGAGCCATTGTATTTTTTGGATTATATTGCCACAGGGAAAAATATTCCTGAAAAATTGGAGCAAGTTGTAGCTGGAGTGGCCGAAGGTTGCTTGCAAGCAGGAGCAGCGTTGATTGGTGGAGAAACAGCTGAAATGCCCGGAATGTATGATGAAGATGATTACGATTTAGCTGGTTTTGCTGTGGGTGTGGCTGAAAAATCACAATTAATTGATGGTGAAAAAGATGTGGAAGCGGGCGATGTTTTGCTTGGTCTTGCCTCATCTGGGATTCATTCTAATGGATACTCTTTGGTTCGGAAAGTTTTTGCTGACTTTGATTTGAATGAATCGTTGCCTGAACTTGACCAATCTTTGATTGATACTCTTTTAACTCCGACAAAAATCTATGTCAAAGAGCTTTTACCCTTGATTAAACAAAATAAAATAAAAGGAATTGCTCATATTACAGGCGGAGGATTCCATGAGAATTTACCAAGAATGTTCGGAAATAGCTTGTCAGCTGAAATTGTTGAAGGTTCTTGGAATATTTTACCAATTTTCAAAGCTCTTGAAAAATATGGGGATATCAAACATGAAGAAATGTATGAAATTTTCAATATGGGAATTGGAATGGTAATCGCTGTTGCTCCTGAAAATGCTGAAACTCTCAAAAAAGTCTTGAATGCATTTGAAATTGGTAAAATGGTTAAAAGACAAGATGCAGCAGTAGTGATTAAAAAATAATCTTTTTTCATTGAGAATAGGGGATAGCATGAAAATTGCAGTATTTGCATCAGGAAATGGCTCTAACTTTCAAACACTAGCCGAACAATTTCCAAATCAAGTAAAATTTGTTTTTTCAGATCATCACGATGCTTATGTACTTGAACGTGCTGAGCGATTAGGGGTGGCAAAGGCAAGTTTTGAATTAAAAGAATTTTCTTCAAAAGTGGATTATGAAAAGGCTTTGGTGGAAATTTTAGAAGACAAAGAAATCGATTTAATTCTCTTGGCGGGCTATATGAAAATTATTGGTGCGACGATGTTATCAAAATATAAAGGAAAGATCATCAATGTTCACCCTTCTTATCTTCCGGATTTCGCTGGTTCACCTCATGCGATTGAAGAATCACATGAGGCAAAAAAGGGGTTGGGAATCAGTATTCATTATGTTGATGAGGGTGTTGATACTGGAGAATTGATTGCTCAAATCCCGCTCGCTTATCACGAAGATTTAGAAGTCTATGAGCGTTCTGTTCATGAAGCAGAGCACAAGCTCTATCCAGAAGTCGTTCGCCAAATAATACTTCATCAGCAATGATGAAGTTTTTTTATACGTTTTAGCTTAATAAAAATAAGAGAAAATTTTCAGTTCTTTTAAGGAAATAAAACATCTAAAATACTTTTGTAAGCGCTATTTACTTTTGAAATTTAAATGCTACAATGTAGTGGTAACATAATCTTAAGTAAAATAAGAGAAGGAAAAATGGTAAAGTATCTTAAAGAATTCAAATTTGAAAATTTTATGGTTTTCTTACTTATCACGATTGATATTGCTCTTGCGGTCTTGAGTTCGGTCTTTTTAGCAAATGTGCTCAATTCTTTGATTGCAAAAGAGATGAATCAATTTTTCTTATGGTTAGCTATTGATATTATCCTTTGGATGGTCGATAGTTTTGTTCAAGGAGCGCGTGATGTTTGGAAAGAAATTGCCATACAAAAACAGCTTAATGCTGTACGCCGGGATATCATTGAGCCTCTGACGGAAATTTCTTATTCTGATTTTGAAAAAAATAGTAAGGAAGATTATAATTCGTGGTTAAATAATGATACAAAACTACTTTATGATAATGGTTTCCACCAGATTTATTTTGTTTATACGGGAATTGTTGCGATGCTATTCTCAGGAATTGCTATTATCTTTTTCCACTGGGTATTGCTTTTGACAACCCTTTTGGTTGGAGCCCTTTTGTTCTATTTTCCAAAAATGTTTAAACAATCAGTGGAACGAGATACGGAACAAGTGTCGGAGCTTGCAAATGATGCCTTAGCGACATCTACGGATTACTTGCGTGGTTATGAAGTGCTTTATCATAATAAACAATTGAGTCTTATGCAAGAGCGAACCATGGGGAAATTTAATCAATTAGCTACGGCGAATGTGAAATTAATTTTTACCCGTGCTTGGATGCAGTATTCTTTATTAGGGACTAGTATGTTAGGGCAGTTTTTGATTTTAGCTGTTGCCGGTTTTCTTATCATGAATGGGCAAATTGGCATTGGTGTTGTCATGAGTGTCGGAAATTTGTCAGGAACAGTAACTAATTACTCAAAAAGTGTAGCGAATAGTTTAATATTGCTCAATGCAACGGGAAAGCTGTTAGAGAAATATGGAAAAATTACTGACGAATCAAAAGTTACTGACGGAGAAGAAGTGACAGCTTTTGAAAGTAAATTAGAATTAAAAAATCTGGCTGTTGCATTTCCTGATGGGCAAAAAATTGAGTATCCAGAAATTGTCATTGAAAAAGGAAAAAAATACGCGATTATTGGCGATAGTGGAAGTGGAAAATCAACCTTGATTAATTTGTTGGTTGGGAATAAGCAAGACTATGAAGGAGAAATTTTATTAGACGGGAAAAATTACAAAGGAATTAATCGAAAATCTTTGCCTCATGTGATGAGTGTAATTATGCAATTTCCCTATCTTTTTAAGGAAACAGTAGAAGAAAATTTGACTTTAGGGCGCAAAATTTCGCCAAATATCTTTGATAAGTCGATTAGAATTGCTTGTGCGGATGACTTTGTATTTAATAAACTTGATACTGTTTATGATAAAAATTTGTCAGGAGGTCAGCAAGAAAGATTATCTGTCGCTAGAGAATTAATGGGCAGTAAGCCAATTTTAGTGATGGATGAAAGTACGGCGAGTGTTGACAAAAAAACAGCTCTGGCTGTAGAAAAAAATATTTTAGAAAATCCTGATTTGACGGTGATTATGATTACACACCATCTATATGATGAAACTCAAAGTTATTTGGATGAGGTGATTCATTTAGGACAGGAAATTGCTTAAAAAATAAATTTATATTAAAAAGACACGTGCAAGTGTCTTTTTATTTTTACTTAAATTGTAACAATTTTTCTAATGAGTTCATGTATTTCTTCAATTGACTTATCTTGACCGTTCATTAACCATTTACGCCAAAGAGCATAAACTCCATTTGCGACAAAAGTAATGAAATATTCGTCATTTGTCTTTTCATAAAATTTCTCAATTTCTTCAATATAAATCTGACGAATAATTGGTTCGTAACCTTGACTTTCAGAAAGGAAGAGGTCATCTTTGAATTCTTCAAAGAATTTTAATTGGTTTTCAATTTTTGAACTGGCAGAAACATCCTGACGAATGATTTCAAAACTTTGAGAAATTTGAGGCTGATAGTATTGATAAATGACCTGGTCAATGGACTCAAAGTTACGATAAAAAGCCATTCTGCTAACTCCGGCTCTTTTACAAACGTTTGAAACGGTGAGTTGAGCAAGAGTTTTCGGTTTTTCGGATGTTTTTTGAATTCCTAATAGTTGCAAAATAGCTGTAGTAATAAAATCTTTTGTATCGTTTTTGATAGTTTGGGAATAGTTTGTCGCTGCCATTACACTTCTCCTGATTGTGTCACACAAGCTTTTCAAAGGCTTGTATTTTTTACACTTCTATCGTACAATAATTTTACATAAGTTTCAAGTGTAACGGATGTTGATTAGGAAAAATAGAGGAAAAAATTAAATGACAAATACAAATAAAAAAACAATTCTTGTAACAGGTGGTTCTGGATATATTGCTATGTTTATCATGATTGCTTTATTGAAAAAAGGTTATCGAGTACGGGCGACATTGCGGACGATGGCTCGACAAGAAGAAGTGAAAAAAATGATGGCACAAGGCGGAATTTCAGATTTTACAGATTTAGGTTTTGTTCAAACTGATTTGACAAAAGAAGAAGGATGGAGTCAGGCCATGACTGGTGTTGATTCTGTGATTCATGTGGCTTCACCAACACCTTTGCAACGTCCTGACGCTGATGATTTAATGGTGAAAATGGCTGTAGATGGAGTGAAGTTTGTGATGAAAGCAGCCAAAGAAGCAGGAGTTAAACGAGTGGTTTTGACCTCAGCATCGGGAGCAGTTTTAGCGGGGCATAAGCATCATCCAGAAATCTTCACAGAGAAAGATTGGACAAATCTTGATGCTCCAATTAATGCCTACCAACGTTCTAAAACGATGGCGGAAATGGAGTTTTGGAAACTTGCAGAAGCTTATGGTATTGAAGGAGCATCGATTTTACCTACAGCTGTTATGGGTCCAATTCTTGGAAATGATTTTTCACATTCTAGTGCAGCTATAAAAAAGATGTTTGAAGGTAAAATGCCCAGACTTTTAAATTTAGCATTTGATTATGTTGACGTTCGTGATGTTGCTGATTTACATTTGCTAGCTCTTGAAAAAGATGAAGCGATTGGTCAGCGTTTCATTGCAACTTCAGGCCAAAATATTACTTACAAAAAGCAAGCAGAGTTTTTGAAAAAGGAATTTGGTACAAAAGCTAAAAAAGTGTCTACTCAGGTAATTCCCGACTTTTTAGTTAAAACTTTAGCTCGATTTGATAAAAGTTTGGCGATGCCAGCTACATTTTTGGGGCAAAACACAGCTTGTTCAAATGAAAAATCAGTTAAACTTTTAGGCTGGAAACCACGTTCAGGTGAAGCAGCGATTATTCAAACGGCACAAACGATGTTGGACTTGGGAGTTATTAAAGTTGATTAAGAAAATTATGGTTTTGAAAATTTTCTATTTCCGAACGTTGTAAGCTAAAAAAGACCAAAGTCAGACTTCTGGTCTTTTTCTTCTCTCTAAAAAAGTCTAAAATAGAAACATATTGTGAAAAAAATTGGAGAGAAAAATGCATCCACATTTAAAAGAAGTTTTATTTACCAGAGAACAAATTGCCGAACGTGTCAAAGAGCTTGCTGAAGTTGTTTCACGCGATTATGAAGGAAAAAATCCACTTATTGTGGGAATATTAAAAGGGTCAATCATGTTTACGGTTGATTTGCTTAAAGAATTATCAATTGATGCTGAAGTTGATTTTATGGATGTTACCAGTTATGGTTATGGGATTTCATCTTCTGGAGAAGTTAGAATTTTGAAAGATTTATCAACCGTGGCTCATGGACGTGATATTTTGATTGTTGAAGATATCATTGACACTGGAAATACTCTGCTCTATCTTAAAAAATTGCTGACAGGACGTCAAGCACATTCAGTAAAAATTATCTCTTTATTAGATAAACCAAGTGGTCGTAAAGTTGATATTGACGCTGATTATGTTGGCTTTGAAGTGCCGGATGCCTTTATTGTGGGCTATGGAATTGATTATGCGGAACGTTACCGTCAGTTGCCATATATTGGAATTTTCAATGAAGAGTTTTTAATTAAAGACTAAAAGTAATTTCCGAACAATTATAATAAAAAAAGCCCAGTTTTAAAACTGGTGCTTTTTATTTCCAAACGATAAATGTAAAATAAAGACATGATAAATATTTACTGACAGTTCTGTCAGTTCTTTTATAAGAAAAATATTACTGACAGAATTGTCAGCAGAAAACTTGGAGGAAATCATGTCAAAACGTGCACTTATAAGTGTTTCAGACAAAGAAGGTATTGTAGAATTTGCTAAAGAAATTCGAGAATTAGGTTGGGAAATTATCTCAACGGGTGGAACGAAAGCCGTTCTGGACCAAGAAGAAATTCCGAATATTGCAATCGACGAAGTAACAGGATTTCCAGAAATGATGGATGGGCGCCTTAAAACATTGCATCCACTAATTCATGGAGCCCTTCTTGGACGTAGAGACTTGGAAAGTCACATGAAATCAATGACAGAACATCATATTTCTCCAATTGATTTGGTTGTTGTGAATTTATATCCCTTCAAAGAAACTTTGCTTGCTGGGGGTAGTCAAGCAGAAATGATTGAGAAGATTGATATTGGTGGTCCTTCAATGTTGCGTTCAGCAGCTAAAAATCATGCGTCAGTCACAGTCGTTTGTGACCCAAATGATTATGAAAAAGTACTGACAGAGCTGTCAGTAAAAGGTGAAACAAGTTTAAGTTTTCGTCAGCAACTTGCAGCAAAAGTATTTCGCCACACTGCAAGTTATGATGCTTTAATTGCACAATATTTGACAGAAGAATTTCCAGTAGAAAATGTAAAACCAGAAAAATTAACCTTGACTTACGACCTTAAACAAGGAATGCGTTATGGTGAAAATCCGCAACAAAGTGCAGATTTTTATGAGTCAGGAATACCTACGACTTATTCAATTGCCCAAAGTAAGCAAATTCATGGTAAAGAACTAAGCTATAACAATGTTCGTGATGCAGATGCTGCTTTACAAATTGCAAGAGATTTTGGAGAACCAACAGTTGTAGCCCTCAAACATATGAATCCATGTGGGATTGGAAGAGCAACGGATATCGAAAAAGCTTGGGATTATGCCTATGAAGCAGACCCCGTTTCAATTTTCGGTGGAATTATCGTTTTAAATCGAGAAGTAACTTTGGCAACTGCGCAAAAAATGAGCAAGATTTTCCTTGAAATTATTATCGCACCCTCTTATAGCAAAGAAGCCTTGGAAGTTTTAAGTAAAAAGAAAAATATTCGACTTTTAACCGTTGATTTTTCTAAAAAAGAAGCCTCAGAAAAAGAAGCGCTTGTAACAGGGGTTCTTGGAGGACTACTTGTTCAAAATCAAGATGTCATTGTTGAAAATCCAAAAGAATGGACAGTGGCGACTAAAGTTCAACCAACTGATAGACAAATGGAGGCCATGAAGTTTGCTTGGAAAGCAGTTAAGTTTGTCAAATCAAATGGGATTATTGTGACCAATGACCACCAGACGCTTGGTGTTGGTCCTGGTCAAACTAATCGTGTGGGCTCAGTAAAAATTGCCTTAGAGGCAACCGCTGAGAAATCAGCAGAACTTCAAGAAAATGCAGTTCTTGGTTCGGATGCCTTTTTCCCATTTGCTGACAATATCGATGAAATTGCTAAGGCAGGAATTAAAGCAATCGTTCAACCAGGTGGCTCTGTACGCGACCAAGAAGTGATTGATGCCTGTGATAGATATGGAATTGCGATGGTCTTCACAGGACTTCGTCATTTTAGACATTAATAAAAAGTCTACCTTTAGGGTAGATTTTTTTCACTAATTTAATATTAAAATTTCTATTGTAAAATCATCTGTCTATTGTCATTGAAAAAATTTTCAAGTTTCAGAACATTAATCTTTATCTCCTTTTCTGTTATAATGTAGGGAATGCAAAGAATACATTAAGCAAAGGAAAAGAAATGACTGTACTACTTTTTGATATTGATAACACCTTACTTGATTTTGATAAAGCAGAATATGATGCTTTGGGAAAAATTTTTACCCACTATCAAATTGAAGATAATCAGGAAAATCGTGCGACTTACTCTCGTGAAAACAAAGCGCTTTGGCGTTTACACGAATCAGAAAAACTTTCACGTGAAGAACTTCTATCTACTCGATTTGACCATGCTTTTAGAGCCTTAAATGTGTCAGTAAATTATAATCCAGTTGCTGTTGATGATGAATATCAACTTTACTTATCACAAGGGCATGAGTTGATTAATCATGCCAAAGAATTACTGACAGAGCTGTCAGCAAAAGAGGCAGAAATGTATGTGGTTAGTAATGGAACGTCACGTGTTTCTCGTCCACGAATATTTGAGTCTGGAATTTCTGATCACTTTAGAGAAATCTTTATTAGTGAAGAAGTGGGTCATCATAAGCCTTCTCTTGCTTTCTTCGATTACGTCTTTGACCACATTGAAGCGGCCAATCAAAAGGAATTCACAATCGTTGGCGACTCCCTAGCAACTGATATTTTAGGAGGGAATAGAGCTGGAATAAAGACAATTTGGTATAATCCAAAACAATTGGAAGTTAGTGGAGAAGCACAACCAGATGTGCAAATTCAAGACCTATTAGAAATTCCAGCTTTGGTTAAAAATTGGTAATAAAAAACACTGTTTATTTAAACAGTGTTTTTTTATTATGCCTTCACTTTTTTTTCAAAAACAGACTTAAAATGAAACCGAAGCTTACAAAAATAAGAAGTAAGTAGAAAGTATGATGGAAGGCAGTTAGATTTGCTTGTAAAGGAGAAAGTCCAGTCTGTTTTTTGATTTGACCACTTAAAAAAGCTGTCAAAAAGGCAATGGCAAATGAGTTGACTACTTGCATCATTTCATTTGTTAGTGGAGTAACTCGACTGATATTTTTCATTGGAACAGATTGAAGGGCGTGATTATTAACTTGCATATTGACTAAACCTTGACTTAAACCAAGTAAAACAATAGCACAAAGTGTGAAAGCCAAAGAAGAACTAGGTTTAATTTGACTAAAAAGACTAAGACTTAAAGCTCCCAGAGTAAAGCCCGGCAGAACTGCGGCTTTCGTCCCAAATTTATCAAAAATACGCCCACCGATTGTCATTCCTAAAAAACTAGCAATTGCCTGCGGAACCATGATTAGCCCTGTATTTTCAGAAGAAAGTCCAACGACATTTTGTAAGTAAAGTGGGACAAGAAGCATGGCCCCAAAAACAACGATTTGATTAAGCCACATGAGCGAAATTCCTTTTGTAAATTCAGGAATTGCAAAAGCTCGAAGGTGTAAAAGAGGATTTTCAACACGTAGTTCAACAATAATGAATAAAAGCAACATGATAAAACCAACCCCTACAAAAGAGAGGGCAGTAGGATTTGACCAGCCTTTATCTGCCCCAACGTGCACACCATAAATTAAAATTGGAAAGGCAAATGGAGAAAGAAGAGCCCCTTTTAAGTCAATTTTACTTGCTTTATTTGCAGGAAAATTGGGGAGAAAGAGGAGAACAAAGATTAGGGCTAGAACTCCAACCGGAAGATTAATCAAAAAGACAGTTGACCAATTGAAGTGTTTAACTAAGAAACCTGAAAGTGCAGGTCCTATTGTTGGAGCGAGCAACATTGGTAACCCTAGAAGGCCCATCATTGAACCTCGTTTTTCCATTGGGATAATTTTAAAAGACATCCCAATTCCGATTGGAGCAACAACGCCACCAGTTAAGCCTTGAGCAATTCGCCAAATAATAAGACTTTGCAGTGAGTGAGCATTAGCTGCAAGAAATGATGCGATAGTGAAAAAAATGATTGCTAAAGCAAAAACTTTTTTATCTGAAAAGCGGTCTCCCAAAAATCCAGCAAATGGAATAACTGTGGCCATAGCTAAAGTATAAGCAGTAATGACCCACTGACTATTTGAGAGATTTTGATGGAAAGCAGACTGGATATGCGGAAGAGTGACATTCATAATGGTTGTATCCATCATTACTAAAAGCATTCCAATTGCAATTGTTAAAACTGCAGGTAAGACTTTTTTTAAATTAAAATCATTAGTATTATTCATAAAGAACCTTCTTTTATATTTTTAGAACAGTGTTCGGTAAAAATAATACCATTGTTCTAAAATAAAGTCAAGAAAAAAACTTCCTCAGGAAGTTTTTTATAAATTAATTAATTTTAAGCATTTTTTCAATTCCTGAAATAATAAGCTGTAAACCAAACTCAAAACTTTCAGAAGAGCCAAGACTGGTGAGGCTTTCAGTTCGCCAATATTTATCGAGAAAAGGAGCCAGTTGTACCAGAGGAATTTTGACAGTAGAAACGGGTTTTTCGGGTTGCTCAACTAAACGATCACTATCTATTTTACTGGTGTAAATAAAATTTAGAAAAAGGTTAATGGTGTAAAATTTATGATCATCAGAAAGCTTGAGATCATCTACAATCATTAAAAGTTTATCAAAGAGCCGAAGATAGTTCTCAGATTCTGGTGGATAATCCATCATCAATTGTGCGAGGTTTGGATAAGATTCTAAAACAGCATAAATATTTTTACCGTAGACGAAAAGGCGGTCTTGCCACGTTTTCTCATTTGCTGGAAAAATAATTTCAAGGCTTGCTTTATCAATAAGTTCTGCAAAAAGTGCTTCTTTACTTGAAAAATGGTAGTAAAGAGAAGACACTGTCATTCCTAGCCGACTAGCTAACTTACGCATTGAAAATTCTGTGAGAGGAAGTTCTTCTAAAAGTTCCCAGCTGCTACTAATAATTTTATCTTTGGTTGGTTGAGTCGCCATAAGTTTTCGCTTTCTTTTTCTACTTAGATTTATTTTACATGTTTTTAATGAAAATTGCGATAGAAAAGCTGATAAACAAATTTGTCATTTAAAAATCGCAAAGGAAAAACTCCGGCTGGAATTGAGTAAATACCGAACAATCTCTCTTCTTATTTCTTGAAACTTTTGTTCAGGCTTTTTCTTTTATCATAAATCTTTTAAGATAGAATTATAAGATTTATAAAGCAAAAAAAGATTGATGAGCTATCGTCACTTTGACTTTTATTATTCGTTCAAGATTTGTTGAATAATAAATAAAATAGCTGAATACACAAGTTTGTGTATATAAAAAGCGTTTGGGAATATCGGAGAAATGATGAAAATTTTGGTAATTGGTTCTGGCGGCCGCGAACATGCCTTAGCAAAAAAATTTATGGAAAGTCCTCAAGTTGAAGAAGTCTTTGTAGCTCCAGGCAATTCAGGAATGGAAAATGATGGAATTCAAATAGTTGATATTTCCGAACTATCTAATGATAAATTAGTTGAATTTGCTCAAAATCAAAACATTAGACTAACATTTGTTGGCCCAGAAACTGCTTTGATGAATGGCGTCGTCGATGCTTTTATAAAAGCAGAATTACCAATTTTTGGGCCAAATAAAATGGCCGCAGAGCTAGAAGGTTCTAAAGATTTTGCAAAATCAATGATGAAAAAATATGGGGTTCAGACGGCTGATTATGCTACTTTTGATAGCTTTGAGCCTGCTCTTGCATATCTAGATGAAAAAGGAGTTCCCCTTGTGATTAAAGCTGATGGGCTCGCTGCTGGAAAGGGTGTGACAGTTGCCTTTGATATCGAGACCGCTAAGTCAGCTCTGGCCGATATTTTTTCTGGTAGTCAAGGAAAAGTTGTGATTGAGGAATTTCTTGACGGTGAAGAATTTTCTTTATTTAGTTTTGTCCATGACGGAAAAATATATCCGATGCCGATTGCTCAAGACCACAAACGAGCTTTTGATGGAGATAAAGGCCCTAACACAGGGGGAATGGGGGCTTACTCACCGGTCCTACATATTTCTAAAGAGGTTGTGAATGAGGCTTTTGAAAAAGTTGTTAAACCAACAGTAGCTGGAATGATAGAAGAAGGCAAGTCATTTACAGGTATTCTTTATGCAGGTTTCATTTTGTCAGAAGACGGAGTCAAAACAATTGAATTTAATGCACGTTTTGGGGATCCTGAAACCCAAGTTGTTCTCCCCCGTTTAAAAAGTGACTTAGCTCAAGCAATTATTGATATTTTAGCTGGAAATGAGCCAACATTAGAATGGCTTGAGTCTAGTGTGACTTTGGGTGTGGTTGTTGCTGCAGAAGGCTATCCTAGTCAAGCAAAACTAGGACTTATTCTTCCAGAAATTCCTGAAGGTTTAAATGTTTATTATGCAGGAGTTTCCAAAAATGAAAATAATCAATTAATCTCTAGTGGAGGCCGAGTTTATCTTGTTTCTGAAACGGGAGAAGATGTAAAAAGTACACAAAAATTGCTTTATGAAAAACTTGATAAATTGGAAAATGATGGTTTCTTTTATCGTCATGATATCGGTTCACGAGCAATATAAAAATTTTGGTTAAGAAAAAAGAAGAGGAAAAATGGCAGAAGTAGCAATTATCATGGGTTCGAGCTCAGATTGGGCGACAATGAAAGAAACAGCAAAAATTTTAGATGACTTTGGTTTAGCTTATGAAAAAAAAGTCGTATCAGCACACCGAACACCAGCTTTAATGGCTGAATTTTCGAGTCAAGCCCGTGAGGCAGGTTATAAAGTTATCATCGCGGGTGCTGGTGGAGCCGCTCATTTGCCAGGAATGGTAGCTGCTCAGACCCTCGTCCCAGTCATTGGCGTTCCAATAAAATCGCGAGCTTTATCTGGTTTAGATTCACTTTATTCAATTGTTCAAATGCCGGCAGGGGTTCCTGTAGCGACAATGGCAATTGGAGAGGCTGGAGCAAAAAATGCTGCTTTATTTGCTTTGCAACTTTTGGCAAATACAAACGAGAATTTATACCAAAAATTGTTGGTCTATCGGGCTGCTGCACAAGAAATGGTTGAGGAATCAAACAAAGCATTACTTTAAAAAGAGTTCAAAAGGTGTCGGATTTCAAATAATGAAGGGTAGGAAGACTTGTGATAAAGAATACAAAGCAAACAATTGGTATTATTGGTGGAGGTCAGCTTGGACAGATGATGGCAATTGCTGCTCAATACATGGGACATAAAGTCATTACACTTGACCCAAATCCAAACTGTTCTGCGGCAAAAGTATCTGATGAACTGATTGTTGCACCTTATGATGACGTTGAAAATTTATTAAGACTTGCCTACGCTTGTGACGTCATTACTTATGAGTTTGAAAATGTATCAGCAAAAGCTTTGCACGAAATTGAAGGCTGTGTAAGGATTCCTCAAGGAATACGTCTGTTAGAGATTACGCAAAACCGTCGCTTTGAAAAAGAATTTTTGACCAACGAAGCTAAAGTTAATGTTGCGCCTTGGCAACTCGTAGATTCAGCGGAAAAACTCCCAGAGATAGTAACTAGAAAACAAGTTCTAAAAACAACAACTGGAGGCTATGACGGTCATGGACAAGTGGTTTTAAATGCTGATGAAAACTTGTCAGCTGCAAAATCACTGACAGAACTTTCAGAATGTGTTTTAGAAGATTTTATTTCTTTTGAACGTGAAATTTCTGTTATTATTAGTGGAAATGGTCACGAATATGTGGTTTTTCCTCTAGCTGAAAACGAACATAGAGAAAACATCTTACATCAGACGATTTCTCCGGCTCGTATATCTGCTGAAATTACAGAGAATGCTTATAAAATTGCGGCCTCAATTGCGGAAAAATTAGAGCTATCTGGCGTGCTTTGTGTGGAAATGTTCTTAACAGCAGATGGTCAAATCTATGTCAACGAACTAGCACCAAGACCACATAATAGTGGCCACTTTACCATTGAAGCTTGTGATTTCAATCAATTTGATTTGCATATTAAAGGGATTTTAGGAGAAGACCTACCAGAACCTAAACTTTTGAAAGCTGCCATTATGTTGAACGTTTTAGGGCAACACGTTGAGGCAGTTAAGAAACTTAATCATGAGCATGCCGATTGGCATCAACATGATTATGGAAAAGCAGATGCTAAACATAACCGAAAAATGGGACATGTGACGATCTTAACAAATGATTTTGACCAAACGATTAATGAAATTAAAGCAACTAAAATTTGGGATTAATAAAAAATACTTGGTAAAAGCCAAGTATTTTTTTTATTTGATTTAGGCATGATAAAATGACAACATTTCCCCTGAAAAATAGAACAAAACAGTAAGATAAGATTCTTAGAAAGCGATATCATTAACTTGTTAAAAATAAAGAGTCTAAAAATGACTACTTGTTTTTTTCAAAGTTTTTTTCTAAATAATATTGCAGAATATCAAAAGAGCCTCTATCAGAATAAAAAACTTGATTATCAATTTTATCTTGATTGAAAGTCATGTAGTTGAGATTTGGGAAGAGTACACTATTTTTTCTAAATTCCTTCGGTAGAACACCATAAGATTTAAGAAAAGCGGTGTTGAGCGTTCTGATATCTGAGAAACCACACATGTAAGCAATATTTAATAAATTATCTTTAGAAGAAGAAAGTAATGTTCTTGCTTTTTCAGAACGAATCTTATTTAAATACTCGTTGAAATTAATCCCAAAATTACTTTTAAAGAAATGGGAAAAATACGTTCTGGAAAGTCCTTCATGCGAAGCAATCATTTCTAAAGAAATTTTATGGTCATAGTTTTCATGAATGTAAGAAGAAATTCTTTCCATTCGCTCTTGGAGATCCATTAATTTATTTTGTTCAGAACTGCTTAAAATACTGTATTCAGAAATACTTAATAAGCGATCTAATAAAAGGGAAGTATATCCGTGAGTACGTAAGGAATTATTCTTATCATCAGCAAAATAACTTAAAGCCGCTTGTAAGAGTAATTTTAAAGTTTCAGGTTGATTTTTTAGGTTGAAAGGATGGCTTTCAAAATAAATTTTATCCAGCTGAGGGAAGATAATTTTAAAAATTTCTGATGAAAACTGTAGAATCAAAAGTTTCATAGAGTCGCTTGAAGATAGTTCGTGAACTTGGCAACTATTAAAGATAATTGCCTGTCCAGCTTTGATTTCAAAGCATTGCTCTTGTGTTATTACCTGACCAGCCCCTTCTAAGACAAAAGCTAATTCAATGTCAAAATGAAGGTGAGGTTTTCTGTAAGTAATATCGACAAGTAGAAAATTAAGATTATTTATTTTTGAGTGATAAATATTCTCTAATTCGTTTTTCATGTTCATTCTCTCCTAATCACTATTATTATGACATATATTACAAGAAATGTATAGTAGTAATTACGAGTTTGGAAATAATATTAATATCTTATAAAGAGGAGGAGCTATAAAAATGGCTTACTTTAACGACATCGCACCTATCAAATACGAAGGTACAAAAACTAAAAATATGTTTGCCTTTCGTCATTATAATCCAGAAGAAGTAGTTGCTGGTAAAACAATGGAAGAACAACTTCATTTTGCCCTTGCGTTTTGGCATACAATTACAATGGATGGGTCAGATCCCTTTGGGGGAGCAACAATGGAACGTCCTTGGGATTTGGAAGGTGGTTCTGAACTTGACCGTGCTCACCGTCGAGTAGATGCTTTCTTTGAAATTGCTGAAAAATTAGGTGTTAAATATTATTGTTTCCACGATATTGATATTGCACCTACTGGAAATTCTTTGAAAGAATTTTATGCTAATTTGGACGAAATTACGGACCACCTTCTTGAAAAACAAAAAGAAACAGGGATTAAATTACTTTGGAATACTGCAAACATGTTCTCAGATCCACGTTATATGAATGGTGTTTCAACTTCTAACCGTGCTGAAGTCTTTGCTTATGGTGCTGCACAAGTTAAAAAAGGTCTTGAACTTTCTAAAAAACTCGGTGGTGAAAATTATGTCTTCTGGGGTGGTCGTGAAGGTTATGAATCACTTTTGAATACAGATATGGGTCTTGAAATGGATCACATGGCAAAATTCTTCCATTTGGCAATTGATTATGCAAAATCAATCAACCACTTGCCTATTTTCTTGATTGAACCAAAACCAAAAGAACCAATGACTCACCAATATGATTTTGACTCAGCAACAGCTCTTGCTTTCTTGCAAAAATATGACTTGGACAAATACTTCAAACTCAATCTTGAAACAAATCATGCTTGGTTGGCTGGGCACACTTTTGAACACGAATTAAATACTGCACGTACTTTCAATGCTTTGGGCTCTATTGATGCCAATCAAGGAAATTACTTGCTTGGTTGGGATACAGATGAATTCCCAACACTTGTTATTGATATCACACTTGCGATGCACCAAATTCTTTTGAACGGTGGACTTGGCAAAGGTGGAATTAACTTTGATGCGAAAGTACGTCGTACAAGTTTCAAAGCAGAAGATTTAATTCTTGCTCATATTGCAGGGATGGATACTTATGCGCGTGCTTTGAAAGGTGCAGCAGCAATCATTGAAGATAAATTCTTGTCTGATATTGTTGACGAACGTTATAGTTCATACAAAAATACAGAAGTTGGACAATCTATTGAAAATGGAACAGCAACTTTTGAAAGTCTTGCCGCATTTGCACTTGAACAAGGTGACGATATTGAACTTGATTCTAATCACTTGGAATACATCAAATCAGTATTGAATGATTATCTTGTTTAAAATTTAGAACTTAAAAGAGGGCGAGGAATTCCTCCTCGTCCTTCTCTTTTATTATGAGGAATAATAATGACTTACGTGTTAGGAATTGACTTAGGAACATCAAGTCTTAAAGGGATTTTGATGGATGAAGTTGGTAATTTAATTACAACAAAATCTGCTGAATACCAAATTGATACGCCCAAACAAGGCTATTCTGAACAACGTCCAGAATATTGGATTGTGGCACTTGAATCAGTACTGACCGGTTTGTCAGTAGAAATTTCAGACTTTGGTCAGCAACTTGCAGGCATTAGTTTTTCGGGGCAAATGCATTCATTAGTCGTTTTAGATGACAATAATAAACCAGTTTATCCAGCAATTCTTTGGAATGATGTGAGAACAAGCAAACAATGTCAAGAAATTACTGACAGACTTGGTCAGCGACTTTTAGAGATTACAAAAAATATTGCTCTTGAAGGATTTACCTTACCAAAAATTCTTTGGCTCCAAGAAAATGAACCAGAGGTTTGGTCAAGAGTTAAAAAAATAATGTTGCCAAAAGATTACTTGAGCCTTTGGCTGACAGGAAATATTTATACCGAATTTTCTGACGCAGCAGGAACTTTACTTTTAGATATTGAGAAAAAACAATGGTCAGAGGAAATTATTGACGCATTCAATATTGATATGGAAATTCTACCTGAATTGATTGAATCCACTGACCGAACAGGATTTGTCAAAGCAGAAATAGCTGAACGCTATAAACTGACAAATGAAGTAAAAGTATTTGCTGGTGGAGCCGATAATGCTGCCGCCGCTCTGGGTGTTGGTTTAATCAATGAAGAAGTGGGCTTGATTTCAATGGGAACCTCCGGAGTCGTTTCCGCTTATGAACCTAAAATTGCAGATTATAAAGGAAAACTTCATTTCTTTAATCACACGGTTCCGGGTGCTTATTACTCAATGGGAGTAACCTTGGCTGCCGGAAATTCTTTAAACTGGTATAAGGAAACTTTTGGAAAAGGCTTGAGTTTCAATGAACTTTTGTCAGAAGTTTACACAGTTTCTCCTGGTTCAGAAGGATTGCTCTTTACGCCATATATTGTAGGTGAAAGAACACCACATTTTGATTCAAAAATTCGTGGAAGTTTTATAGGAATTTCTGCTCATCATGAACAAAAACATTTTTCAAGAGCAGTGCTTGAAGGAATTACCTTTTCATTGCGTGATTCTAAAGATATCATGGAAAAAACGAAAAATAAGAAGTTTAAACGTTTGATTTCCGTAGGTGGGGGTGCGCAAAATCCCGACATTATGCAAATGCAAGCAGATATTTTTAATTCTGAAATGATTCGCTTAACGGTTGAGCAGGGACCGGGACTTGGTGCTTGTATGATTGCTGCTTTTGGTTGCGGACTTTTTGATAGCTTAGAAGCGGTCACTAAAGCTTTTGTTCATTACAAGGAAGCCAGTTTCACACCAAATCCGAAAAATGTAGCACGTTATGAGCAAATTTATCAAATTTGGAAACAAGTTTATAAAAATACCTCTGAAATTTCTCATCAATTAGTAGAATTCAATGACGAAGGTTAATTATGACATTTACCATTTCCAAAGAATCTTTGACTTTTAGAGCTGACAAATCAATTAGTCAGATTACATTATCAAATGAACGACTCACCATCGTTGTCCATGATTATGGAGCAAGAGTCCATCAACTCCTCACTCCTGACAAAAATGGAACATTTGAAAATATTCTTTTATCCAAAAACAATTCCGAAACCTATGCAAATGATGGAGGATATTATGGTGTAATTTGCGGTCCAGTTGCCGGGCGTATTTCAGGTGCTACTTATGATTCTGTCAGTTTAGAGGCAAATGAAGGAAAAAATAATTTACATTCAGGAAGTCATGGCTGGGAAAGACAATTTTGGTCTTATGAAACTTTTGAAACAGCATCATCTCTTGGCATTAAACTAAGTTTAAGAGATGAGGAGTCCGGTTTTCCAGGTCAAATCCAAGCAGAAATCACTTATAAATTAACTGACAATAAGTTAGAAGTGACAATATCAGGTCTGTCAGTAACTGACACAGTCTTTAATCCGGCTTGGCATCCTTATTTTAATCTGTCAGCAGAATTATCAACGACTCATGAGCATTTCATTCAAGCAAATGTTGACTTTCTAGTTGAAACCAATCAAGAGAATATACCAACTGGTCGTCTTCGAAATGTTGACGACAGTTCTTATTCAATTAAAGAAAGCGTTTCAATCAAAAAGCTTTTAAAAGATAATCCCGAAGGACTAGATGATTGCTTTGTTTTTAATCCCAAAGGAGATAAAAGTTTAATGCTTTATGACCCTTTATCTGGTCGGAAACTAGTAGCTCAAACTGATAGACAAGCGGTCGTGATTTACACAGCCACAAATCCAGAAACAGAGTCAATGATTAATGGCAGACCAATGTCCAAAAATCGCGGAATTGCTATTGAATTTCAAGAAATACCTGACCTTGTTCATCATCCTGAATGGGGAACGATTGAGCTTAAAGCAGGTCAGAAAAAAATGTTTATTTCCACTTATACTTTTTCTACAAGCTAATAACTAAAAAAGCCATCAGTTGATGGCTTAGTCGAAGTTTAAAATTTTATGCAAGATTTTGATTTAATAAAAGGAACTATGGGCGGGATGCTCCTGACCATAAACCAGCAGTATAACCTGCTTCATAAGCGATATTTTTGGATAAACTGAACTCGAAATGGTTCTTGCCACTTCGACTTAATTGTGCATCACCAAAACCTCTTGCAAATGCGTTTGTTGCACTGATTCCTCCAGTAATATTGGTGAGTTCTTTATCAGATAGTGTTTCAAATTTTTCAAATAACTTATTTTTTTCAGTCATAGGCGTTCTCCTCTTTTGGGATAAATGCATAAATATTCAAAACTTTATATACCATATTATAATACAATACTTTTTTGGTGTCTATATCAAATCAAAAAGAAGTTTGTTTTTAATATAATTCAATCATAAAAAAAGGAGGTACACTCTAAATGAGTGACAACACTACACATACTCTTCAGCAGCAAAATGAGTATCATAAATTAACTTTATGGGAACGAGTTTCTTACGGTTTTGGTGACTTTGCTAATAATTTGACTTTTGGTACCGTTGGAGGATTTTTACTTCTTTATATGACTACGGTTAATGCCATTGGTCTTGGAATTGCTTCTATAATTTTCGCTATTGTTCGTATTATCAACGTTGTTTGGGATCCAATTGTCGGAACGTTCGTGGATAAACATACATCCAAAGCAGGAAAATACCGTCCATGGATTCTTCGAGCAGGAATTCCACTTATGATTTTTGCACTTTTGCTTTTTGCACCCCTTCCATTTGTTAAAGGAAATGTAGCTTGGGCTTTTATCATTTATTTTATAATGGATTTAACTTATTCTGTTGTTAATATTCCTTATGGCTCACTTAATGCTTCATTAACACGTGATGCAGAATCTGTTGATAAATTAACTTCAACACGGATGATGCTTGCAAACGGAGCAAATCTCTTAGTTTACACACTCTTTCCAATGTTTGTTCAAATGGCATCTCCAAAAGACAATCATCTGCAAGATACTGGTCTTTTCGGCTTGAAATTAAGTTTGGGAACTTACACAGATTCTTCAGCACGAAACGCTTGGTTTTCTGTCTATCTTGTCTATGCTATATTAGGTGCAATTGCCTTCTTTCTTTGCTACCGATTCACTAAAGAACGTGTGGTGGCCACAGCTGAGCAAACGGCACAAGTTAAAACAACAGATATCTTTGTAGAGCTGAAAAATAACCGTCCATTGGTTATTTTAGGACTATTCTTCATGCTGGCATTCACTTTCATGTTCTTCATGAATACTGTTAATGGTTTCTTTAATCAATTTGTTGTGCAACATTCACCTTGGATGGGGGCTATCGGACTTGTATCATCTATTCCCGGTATTGTTTTCCCAATCTTTTGGCCACGTTTAAAGAAAATCTTTGGCAAAAAAGGATTCTTTCATTTTTTTCTCGGAATGTTTGTTGTGGGAGAACTCCTTACTTGGGTTTGGTCAATGAACGTAATGCACGATAATCTAGCACTTGCTTATATTGCAACTTTTCTTAAACAATGGGGCTTAACCTCTGCAACAGGATTCATGTGGGCCCTTGTTCCTGAAGTAGTTTCATATGGAGAATTAAAATCAGGTCGCCGTAATGCAGCTATCATTAATGCCATCATGGGATTGTTCTTTAAAATTGGCTTCACCATTGGTGGAGCAGTACCAGCACTCTTTCTTGCCCTTTATGGTTTCAATGAAACAGCAGCACATCAACATGCTAATGCCTTAGCTGGTATAAATCTCACAGCAATTTGGATTCCAGCCATTCTTGCTTTTGTATCAATGATTATTATGCAACTCTATCCAATTTCTGATAAGGATGTAGCAGAGATTAATCAACAGCTTGATGAAAAACGTGCTCAACTTAAGGAAGCGGAATAATTTATATTAAAAGGAGACAAAATCATGTCACTTATTCAAAACCCAATTCTTCCCGGCTTTAATGCAGACCCAAGCATTATTTGCGTAGAAGATACTTATTACATCGCGAACTCCACTTTTGAATGGTTCCCCGGTGTTCGTTTACATGAATCAAAAGATTTAGAACATTGGAACCTACTTCCAAGTCCATTGTCGACAACCACTTTGTTGGATATGAGAGGAAACTCAGCTTCAGGTGGAATCTGGGCCCCTGATTTATCTTATGCGGATGGTAAATTTTGGCTTGTTTATACAGATGTTAAGGTTGTCAATGGTGCTTTCAAAGATATGACCAATTATTTAACAACAGCCACAGACATCAAAGGACCATGGACAGACCCAATCAAGCTCAATGGTCTTGGCTTTGACGCTTCACTTTTCCATGATAAAGACGGACGAAAATACTTAGTTCAACAAACATGGGATCATCGTGAATACAAGCATCCATTTGACGGAATCACATTGACTGAGTTTGATGTGACAACAATGAAGTTACAACCTAAAACATCTAAAACGATTTACAATGGTACAAATGTCAAATTGGTTGAAGGTCCACATCTCTACCAAATTAATGATTATTATTATCTTTTTGCGGCTCAAGGTGGAACAGTCTTTACGCACCAAGAAGTCGTAGCCCGCTCTAAAACATTGGATACTTTATCTTTTGAAACTGAACCCGGCGATCCATTTATTACAAACTTCGATACTCCTGATAATTATATTCAAAAGCAAGGACACGGAGGTCTTGTATCTACACCCAAAGGTGAGTGGTATTATGCTTCCTTATGCGCTCGACCATGGAATCATAAAAATGAATCAAGCACAGACCCTCGTGGTTGGAGCTCTTTAGGTCGTGAAACTTCTATCCAAAAAGTGGAATGGGACGAAGAAGGTTGGCCACGTATTGTTGGTGGTCATGGTGGGACAACATTTGTTGAAGGACCAAAAGATGCAATTCAAACTAATGCACCTGCTGACCACAGTCAAAAAGACGATTTTGCAAGTTCTACTTTGGATATTAACTGGAATACATTGCGTGTCCCATTTACTGAGAAAATGGGTTCAGTTGGAAATGGCAAGTTAACATTGATTGGTCAGGGCTCTTTGGCAAATAATTTTGATTTATCTTTGATTGCTAGACGTTGGCAAGCTTTCTATTTTGATGCAGAAGTCAAAGTAAAATTTGACCCATTTTCTTACCAACAAATGGCTGGATTAACCAACTATTACAATGACCGTCATTGGTCCTTCGCTTTTATCACATGGAATGAAATCAATGGAGCTGTCATTGAAGTTGCTGAAAATAACAGAGGAAACTATACTTCTTATTTAAAAGATAATGCCATTAAAATTCCTGACGGGACTGAATATGTTTGGTTCCGCACTAAAGTCCGTAAAGAATCATATTCTTATGAATATAGTTTTGACGGCAAAAAATTCATAGAAATTCCTGTAGTCTTAGATGCGGCTGTCCTTTCAGATGATTATGTTTTACAAACTTATGGCGGATTCTTCACTGGAGCATTTGTTGGGCTTGCTGCCGTTGATTATTCTGGATATGATAGAGTTGCAGAATTTTATAACTTTGACTATAAAGAATTAGGAGACAAGGTCTTACCAGACGGTTCTTATACTTGGAAAGCAAGTGAATCAAGATTTGATTAGTCTACAATCCCTTACCTACATTATTTGTAGTAAGGGATTTTTAGTAAAGGAAAAAGTCGATGAGAATGTTAGATGAAGCAGAAAAATTACGTTTAGCAAAGCTATCTATTTTTGATAAAATAAATAATGGTGATTGGTACCAATATAGCAAAGAAGTAGAACTACAAAAAATAGTCAAAAATTCTAGTCAAAAAATTTCTGAAATTAATGATAAGGCAAAAGAAAATATTGATGAAGCAAGAAAACTCTTGGAGGATTTTCTTCCAAATTTACCTCAAAGTTCAGAAATATATTTTCCAATAATTGCTTTGGAATATCCCAATCGTTTTAAAGTCGGAGAAAATACTTTTATTAATAGTGGACTTCAGATTATTAGTGCGGGTAAGGTTAAGATTGGGAAAAACTGTTTTATTGGACCAAATTGTCAATTATTTACACCTAATCATCATGCCAGGGATGTGTTTTTAAGACGTGAAGGCTGGCAATATGATGGGCCAATAGTAATTGGTAATGATTGTTGGCTTGGCGGTTCAGTGATTCTTTTACCTGGAGTTTCTTTAGGAGATGATGTTGTCGTTGGTGCTGGCTCTGTGGTGACCAAATCATTTCCTAGCCACTGCATAATTGCTGGAAATCCGGCACGCTTGATAAGAAATGAATAAACTCATAAAAACTACTCTTACATAAGAGTAGTTTTTAGCTTTATTATGAGCAACATTTCCATTTTAAAATATCAAGGATTACAAGAAAGTAATTGTAGAAAGCGGTATCATTTGTGGGTAGTAAAAAAGGCAAGAAGACTTGCAAATAAAAATTAAGGAGTTACTATCATGAGAAAACTTTCTCCCACTTTCATCTATTTTTTTGGTGCTTTAGGTGGCTTATTATTTGGATATGACACAGGCGTCATATCGGGAGCACTACTTTTTATTGAAAAAGAGAGCTGGCAGGTGAGTTCTTGGGCTTGGATGGAAGGATGGATTACAGCGGCAGTTTTAATGGGAGCTGTAATTGGCGCGGTCGTGATTGGACCAATGAGTGACCGTTTTGGTCGGAAACGTTTGTTACTTTTGTCAGCGGTCATCTTTTTTGTTGGAGCTTTAGGTTCAGGACTTTCAAATAGTGCTGAGTTACTAATCATCTCTCGGGTTATTCTCGGGATGGCTGTTGGGTCAGCTTCAGCTTTGGTGCCGACTTATTTATCAGAACTTTCACCCGCTAAAATTCGTGGTGGAGTTTCAACTATGTTTCAATTGATGATTATGACTGGAATTTTATTAGCCTATATCTCAAACTATGCTTTAAAGGGAGTTTCAGGAAATTGGCATTGGATGCTTGGTTTGGCCACTGTTCCAGCAGCCCTTCTTTTCATCGGTGGACTCTTTTTGCCAGAATCTCCAAGATTTCTTGTTCGTCATGATAATGAAGCAGGTGCCCGTGAAATATTAGGGATGATAAATGACGATCCAAACTCGATTGAAGCAGAAATTTCTGATATTCAATTGATGGCTAAGGAAGAAAAACAAGGTGGCTTACAAGAATTATTTGGTCAAATGTCACGTCCAGTTTTGATTATGGCAATTGGTCTGGCAATTTTTCAACAGGTTATGGGGTGTAATACGGTCTTATACTTTGCACCATCAATTTTTGTTGCGGTAGGATTTGGAGCAAGCGCAGCTTTACTTGCTCATATTGGGATTGGTATTTTCAATGTTATTGTAACTTATATTGCAATGAGAGTAATGGATAAAGTTAATCGTCGGTGGATGCTCAATTTTGGTGCTTGGGGAATGGGAATTTCACTTGTATTGATGTCAGTAGGAATGATTTTAGCAGAAAATGCTCATATTGGCTTTGGTAAATATTTAGCAGTTATCGCTTTAACGGTATACATTGCCTTCTTCTCAGCAACTTGGGGACCTGTAATGTGGGTAATGATTGGTGAATCTTTCCCACTTAAAATTCGTGGCTTAGGAAATTCTTTTGGTGCTGCCGTCAACTGGGCTGCTAACTGGGTGGTATCATTAACATTCCTACCATTATTATCATTCTTTGGAACAGGTAAAATTTTCCTGATTTATGCAGCTTGTTGTTTTCTCTCAATTTGGTTTACTAGTAAAAAAGTTATTGAAACAAGAGGTAAAACACTCGAACAAATCGAAGCAGAATTACTGCATCGTGTGCATCATTTAGAAGAAGAGGGATAAAAGATTTAAAAGAACTCCTTGCATAAGAGGCGAGGAGTTCTTTTATATAACTTGGTGTCAATCTTCAGTTTTTAGTTTTTTTACAGAATTTCTACGAATTAATTTTGGTGGGTAAAGAATATCTTTCTCAAATTTCCCGTTTTTTATGGTATTAACAATCCATTTTGCAGCGTCTATTCCCATTTTTTCTTTAGGATGGACAGTTGTTGTTAAACTAACTTCTCCCATTTGACTTAGAGTAGAGTCATCGTTTCCAACAATTGAAAAATCATCAGGAATTTTATAGCCAAGACTAGAAAGTTTTCCAATTAGCGTTTTAGCAATCTTATCATTGTAACAAACAATTCCACTGATGTCAGTAAATTCTTTTAAGTGGGAAATTATTTTGTCATAGATTGACACTTCGTTTTCAGTAGTATAAGTAATAATGGAATTTGAAGAAAGTTTAATTTCTTTTTCTTCGCATGCCTTTATAAAACCTTTCATGCGGTATTTACCTTGTAAGTCGTCAATTTTAGTTATTAATAAGAGGCGTTGGTGATTATTATCAATAAGTTCCTTTGTTGCTAAGTAGCCAGTTTCAACATCATCAACATGAATCGATGGAGTACTTAGTTCTTCATAAGTTGCATTAATCATAACAATTGGAATGTTATGTTCTCGTAAAGTGACATAGGTTGCCAGATTAGGATTATATTGATTACTTTTTGTTGGCTCAACGATTAATCCATCTACACCAAATTCAATCATTCGATCCAAGCACTCTTTCTCTTGAAGATAATCATTATTAGTGCTCGAAAGAAGAAGAGAATAGCCATCAGCTTTCAGTTCTTTTTCAATTCCTCGGATAATTGTTGGGAAGATATAGTCAGAGATATAAGTTGTTATGACACCAATTGTTTTTTTAGGAGATGTTTCAATAGTTGAAGTTGGGGGTTCATTGACATAGGTTCCAGAACCTTTTTCTTTTCGGAGATATCCTTCACTTACTAATACCGATACCGCTTGTCTTACGGTATATCGACTTGCATGATATGCTTCTTGCAATTGCAACTCTGTTGGAATGACTCCGCCAACGGCATATTCAGTTGAAATAATTTTATCTCGAAGTGAGTCAGCGATTACTTGGTATTTTGGTTTCATGGAAAGATCTCCTTTCTTACTTATTTTTAGTGATATTTAAAGATTTTAACTTACTTTAAACATTTACTATTATACTATATTATATCATAGGTACGGACAAAAAAGTAGATTAATAAAAGCCTCGCTTTATACGAGACTTTGGTTAATCTAGCTAGGATTTTTGGCTAAATTTTCGGAGGAGTGATCACTTAAATTATCAATAAATTTAGGCTTTTCTAAGAAAAGCAGAGCAACAATTGAGATAATCAAGACAACGCTCCCCATTATAAGATAAGTTGTTTGGAAACCGAGAGAATCATACATATTTCCGGCTAGAGCTGAGAAAATAAATACGGAAACTTGTTTCATAAAATTGGCTGTTAAAGCATAAACGGTTGCATAATACATTTTGTCAAAAGCTACGCCGATATATTTCATGATTGAAATTAAAACTAAAGGCATCTCAAAACCTGCTAATAAACGTAAAGCTACAACAACCGCATAATTTGGCGAAAGTGCTGTTCCAATGATTCGTAAGGCTGTAACAAATCCATAGATTAATAGACCATTTCGAGGACCTATTTTATTGACGACTTTAGGCATTATCAACATTAAAATGATTTCTATAAACATCTGAATGGTAACTGTATTGGAGTATACGGTGGTCGCTGAAGATACAGAGGAGAAAAACTGTTGAAAAAAGATGACAAACTGTTGATCAAACACATCGTAAATGGCCGAAGCTCCCATATAGAAGAAGCCTAAGATCCAAAAATTACGTATTTTAAAAATTTTCTTTACATCCGATAATGAAATTTTTTCTGAAGTATTTGTGACTTGACTTACATTTTCATAATTAATTTTATTAAAGAAAACAAACATTATTAAGCAAAGAATAGCAGAAGCAGATGATACCCAGAAAATTAGATAAGGATTGATTAAAAAGATACGTCCACCTACAAAAGATGCTACCATACCAGCAATAGATCCCCCCACGCGCGAACGACCATATTCAAAGTTATTTGTTACAGATGCTCTCTGGATATACTGCTCAATAACACCAACACCACCGTTCAAAACAAAAGAGAGGTATAAACCCGTAAAAACTGCAACAGTGAACCCATTAGTTGCATTTAGGACAGGAATAAAGAACCATTGAAAAAAGGGGCCAATAAGTGCACCAGCAATCAGAATGATAATTACTAGTTTTTTCTTCATGACTAGTCTATCAGAAAAGAAACCGAAGAAAGGTTGGAAGAGAAGGGACATGGCGGCCATCATAGAAAAGACAATCCCAGCTTGACCACTATTGAGGTGTGCAACTTGTTCTAACCATAGGGTTAAATATCCAGCAACAATGGCCCAAATAAAAAAGTATGAAAAGTGAGAGACGGGGAATGACCAAAACATTCCTTTTTTTGTACTATTTTTCATTATTAATAATTCTCCTTTTGACTATTGAATAGTAAATTTCTGAGGTTTCTCAAATCTTGGGTCCCCCTTTTTGTCATAAGTAAAATCTTGTACAACTGTATGCCGATTTGGATCATAAAGTGGATCACCTTTGATATCAGTGTAGTTTCTAATATGGTAAACCATTAAGTCGGTTTTATTGTCTTCTGAAAGTGTAAAGGAATTATGTCCTGGACCGAATAATCCATTTTCAATATCAGATTCAAATACTGGTTGACTTGATTTTTTCCAAGCTTTTGGGTCCAATATATTGGAGTTTTCGTCAGCAGTTAGCATTCCCATACAATAGTTCTCATCAGTCGCGCTTGCCGAGTAAGTCAAGAAAAGTTTTCCGTTACGCTGTAAAACAGCTGGTCCTTCATTGACCCAAAATATTTTGGTTTCCCAATCATATTCAGGCTTACTGAGTAGAATAGGCTTAGTTTTCAAAGTCCAAGGATTTTTCATTTCGGCGATATAGATATTAGAATTTCCACGGATGTTTGGATCTTTTTGAGCCCAGATATAGTAAAGTTTTCCATTAAGTTGTAGTGAAGTTGCATCAAGTGCAAAAGAATCCATTGGAGTTAAAATTTGTCCTTTTTCAACCCAATTATCTTCGCTTTCCATAGGATTATTATTTTCACATTCAATACAAAACATCCGATGCTGAAACATTCCATTCTTATCAAACTCGGTTGTATGTGAAGCAGCATAGTAAACGTACCATTTACCTCTGATGAAATGGATTTCTGGAGCCCAAATCAACTCACTTTGAGCCCCAGTTCCTGAATCATGTTTTCGCCAGATTGTTCGAGGCATTGCAAAAGCTAGTCCTTCAATAGTTTTTGAACGGCGAAGTTCAATTAAATTATAAGCTGGAACAGAGGCTGTGAAATAATAATAACCATCTGTATGCTTATAAATAAAAGGATCCGCTCTTTGAATAATTAGTGGTGCTGTATAATTGCTCATAATTCTCTCCTTGTTGTAGGAATTTAATTTTTTATATGTTTTTCAATTTCTTCAAGTGTACGTCCACGGGTTTCAGGGACGAAGAATTGGACAAAGAGCACTCCTAATAGACAAATTACACCAAATATAGCAAAAACAGCTTCTTGGCTCATTGATGCGGTCATAATTGGAAATAGAAGTCCAACGAGGAAGGAACCAATCCAGTTAAAGGATGAGGCTAATCCAGAGGCACGTCCTCGAATAGCTAGAGGGAATACCTCACCTACAAGCACCCAAGTTAATGGAGCCCAGGTACATGAATAAAGGGCGACGTAAATACACAAAAAGAAAACAATCATCATAGGACTCGAATTGGGTATGATGAAATTGATGATGGCTGGAAGAATAAAGGAGAGCCCCATGATACTTCCACCCAATCGGAGGAGAGTACGTCTATCAAAGCGATCAGCAATTACTAAGAAGAAAAGTGCACCAATCACGAGGATAATTCCTTGAATAATCGGCCACATCAATGCTTCACTAGCAGAGTGTCCCGTTGCTTTTTCTACAATAAGTGGAATGTAGTAGAAAATTGCATTTGCCCCTTGAAATTGTTGAAAGGCAGCTACACCTAGGCCAGCTACTACTAAATATCTATAGCGGCTTGTGAAGAGGGTTCCCCAACTGGTAGAAGACAATGCAGTTGATTCTTGTTTAGCTGTATCTTGGATTGATTTTATTTCGTTTTCAATTTCGTCAGGTTTACGTATGAAGCTAAGAACTTGTTTAGCTTCATCTATTTTTCCAGATTTAATGAGGAATCGAGGGGACTCTGGCAAAGCTAATACCCCAAAGAAAAGAATTAATGCTGGAATTGCAGCAGCACCAAGCATAACACGCCAAGCAATATCCGTGGATAAATTTTTTAGAAAGTAATCGGCGATATAAGATAAAAGCATACCAGAAACAATCATCACTTGATTAATACCTGACAACCGTCCTCTAATATTAGCGGGTGACATTTCAGACATATATGATGGAACGAGAGCTGAAGCGGCTCCTACTGCTAGTCCCAATAAAATTCGGACAATGATTAAATAATATTGACCATCATGAGGCGAGATAGAAGAAAGTAACGAACCTAGCATAAAGATTAGTGAGGAAATCAGTATCATTTTACGTCGACCCAGACGATCAGACAAAAGTCCAGCTGCTGCACCACCAAAGATAGCACCAAACATTACTGATGAAGTGATCCATCCTATAATTGTTGCATTATTGGTTAAGCCCCAACTAGTTTGTAAAAAAGGGAGGGCTCCAGTCATTACTCCTATATCATAACCGAATAGTATTCCGCCAAATGCACCAAAAAAGTAGATAAAAGAAGCAGAAATTTTTTTATTAGTTTTCATGCTATTGAAAATCTCCTTATAAAATTATGTAATTATGTAAGCGTTACGTTCTAAGCGTTTTCATTATACCTCTTGTGTACGGACAAGTCAAGTGATTTTTAAAAATAATTTATTTTTTTCTTGACATGTCCGTACATAAGTGGTAATATTTGTTCTGTAAGCGCTACTCATTAGCAAATAATTAAGAAAAAGGAGAAAAAATGGTCTCTTTAAGAGCGGAAGAAATGTTAGATATTGTTGATGTCCGCACAAATTTGGGGATTGAGTTTGGGTCCACGCGAATAAAGGCGGTATTAATTGATTCCAAATTCCAGACAATTGCATCTGGAAGTTATGAATGGGAAAACAAGTTAATTGATGGTTACTGGACTTATTCGACAGAAGAAGTATGGAAAGGGCTGCGAAGGAGCTACAGAGAACTGGCAACGGAAGTCTATAAAAAATATGGACTAATACTTGAAAAGGTTGCTTCAATTGGATTTAGCGCAATGATGCACGGTTATATGGCCTTTGATAAAACTGATAAACTTCTAGTTCCTTTTAGAACTTGGAGAAATTCAACGACATCAGAAGCCTCAAGAATGTTGACAGAACTTTTTGATTTTAATATTCCTGAACGATGGACTATTGCTCATTACTATCAAGCGATACTAAATCGAGAAAAGCATATCAATCAAGTTGAATATTTAACAACCTTAGCTGGCTATGTCCATTGGCAATTGACGGGGGAAAAAGTTTTGGGGATTGGTGATGCTTCTGGAATGTTCCCGATTGACAGCGCAACAAAAACATATAATAAAAAATTTATTAATCTTTTTGAAAAAGAGACTTCAACGAGTTTAGAAAAAATTTTTCCGAAAGTTTTACGAGCTGGTGAAAAAGCAGGTACATTAACAAAGCAAGGAGCGTTTTTGATTGATCCTACCGGAGCTCTTAAAGCTGGAATTCCTCTTTGTCCGCCAGAAGGAGATGCAGGAACCGGGATGGTAGCGACAAATAGTATAGAAGTTCGCACGGGAAATGTTTCTGTTGGGACTTCAGCATTTGCGATGATTGTTCTTGAGAAGTCTCTTTCAAAGGTCTATCCTGAAATAGATATTGTGACCACTCCCGACGGAGAAGTTGTTGGTATGGTTCATGCCAACAACTCTACTTCAGATATCAATGCCTGGATAAAGCTTTTTGAAGAATATACGGCAAGTTTAGGAATTACTGTTAATCGTGAGAAAATATTTTCAATACTTTTTAATAAAGCTTTGGAAGCGGATAATGATCTAGGAGGGCTATTAAGTTATGGTTATTTTTCTGGTGAAAATATAACAAAGGTAAGTGCAGGACGTCCTCTATTTGTTCGATTACCCGATGGTAATTTTAACTTAGCGAATTTTATGAAAACGCATATTTATAGCGCTTTTGGCGCAATGCGCATTGGTATGGATCTTCTAAAGCAGGAAAAAATCAAAATCAGCGGTTTAGTAGGACATGGAGGAATTTTCAAAACTCCAGAAGTTGGGCAGCAGATTTTAGCTGCTGCACTGCAAAAGCCTGTCACGGTTATGGAAACGGCAGGAGAAGGTGGTGCTTGGGGAATGGCTGTCTTGGGAGCATTCAGTTCTAGTGAAAATGATAATTTAAATAAATTCTTAAAAGAAAAAGTTTTTGCAGCTGTTAAAAGTATTACAATAAATCCTAATCCTTCAGACGAAACAAGTTATAACTTGTTCATTAAACGTTATCGTGAAGGGCTTGATCTGGAGCGTCAAGCTGCTGAAAAAATAAATTAAATAGTAAGGAAAAAAATGTTAGAAGACTTAAAAGAAAAGGTATTAAAAGCAAATCTTGAACTTCCTGAACATCATCTTGTTGAATTTACTTGGGGAAATGCGAGTGCTTTTGATAAGGAAACAGGCTATTTTGTCATTAAGCCAAGTGGGGTAGATTATGGGAGCTTAAAAGCATCTGACATGGTAGTGGTTGATTTGGATGGGAAAGTTATTGAAGGAGAATTAAACCCATCGTCAGATACTCCAACGCATGCCGTACTCTACAAAAAATATCCGGAATTAGGTGGTATTGTCCATACACATTCGAATTGGGCAACTGCATGGGCAGAGTCAGGTGTAGATGTTTCGGCTATGGGTACAACTCATGCGGATACCTTCTACGGTCCGGTTCCTTGTACTCGCTACTTGACAAAGGAGGAAATTGATAAAGGATACGAGTATGAAACTGGTAAACTTATTATTGAAACTTTTGAAGAAAGAGGGATTGATATCTTAGATATACCAGCTGTTTTACTCCATGGGCATGGTCCCTTTACATGGGGGGGAAATGTTGAAGCTGCTGTATATAATGCAGTAGTTTTAGAAAATGTTTGTAAGATGAATATTTTTGCTCGTCAAATTAACAGTTATGCAGCGGATTTACCTCAAAGAATTTTAGATAAGCATTACTTACGTAAACATGGTAAAGATGCTTATTATGGACAAAAAAATAAATAATATGAAGAAAGTTGGTAGAAAAATGTTAGAAAATACTCAAAAAGAATTTTGGTTTGTTACAGGGTCTCAATTTTTATATGGTCCAGAAGCTTTGGCGACTGTTGAAAAAAATGCTCGAAAAGTAGTTGACGAAATGAATAATTCTGGTAGCCTCCCTTATCCAATTATTTTTAAAATAGTTGCAACAACTGCTGAAAATATTACTCAAATTATGAAGGAAGCAAATTATCAGGATGAAGTTGCGGGCGTGATTACATGGATGCACACCTTTTCTCCAGCCAAAAACTGGATTCGTGGGTCACAACTTTTAAATAAACCCTTACTACACTTAGCTACTCAATTTTTGAACCATATTCCTTACAAAACGATTGATTTTGATTATATGAATGTAAATCAATCAGCTCATGGTGACCGAGAATATGCTTTTATCAATGCACGTTTGAAAAAAAATAATAAGATTATATTTGGCCATTGGGAAGATGATGAAATTAGACAACAAATCGCTAAATGGATGAATGTTGCGGTGGCTTACAATGAATCCTATAAAATAAAAATCGTTACATTTGCTGATAAAATGCGAGATGTCGCTGTTACGGACGGAGATAAAGTTGAAGCGCAAATTAAATTTGGCTGGACGGTTGATTATTGGGGAGTAGGTGATTTAGTAGAATATGTTAATGCTGTAGCAGAGAGTGATATTAATCAGCTTTATAAAGATTTACAAAGTAAATATGATTATATTGAAGGAAACAATAGTTCGGAAAAATTCGAAAAAAATGTTAAATATCAATTACGTGAATATTTAGGAATTAAGAAATTTATGGACGATAAAGGCTATAGTGCCTTTACTACTAACTTTGAAGACTTGGTAGGCTTAGAACAATTACCTGGACTTGCAGCACAATTACTTTTGGCTGATGGTTATGGATTCGCTGGAGAAGGAGATTGGAAAACAGCAGCACTTGTCCGTCTGTTCAAAATTATGGCACATAATAAAGAAACAGTCTTTATGGAAGATTATACTTTGGATTTGCGTCAAGGACACGAAGCAATTCTTGGGTCACACATGCTTGAAGTTGATCCTTCAATAGCATCAGACAAGCCACGAGTTGAGGTCCATCCGTTAGATATTGGTGGTAAGTCAGATCCAGCACGCTTAGTATTCACAGGTATGATTGGTGAAGCTGTTGATATTACTATGGCAGATTATGGAAATGAATTTAAGTTAATTTCTTATGAGGTTACTGGAAATAAACCAGAAGAAGAAACTCCGTTCTTACCAGTTGCTAAGCAGCTCTGGACGCCTAAACAAGGATTAAAAGTTGGGGCTGAACAATGGTTAAAAGCAGGAGGGGGACATCATACTGTTTTATCTTTTGTGGTTGATTCAGAACAAATTGGTGATTTGTGTGCAATGTTTGGACTAACTTATATTAATCTTGGATGAAAAATTTGAGAGAGAATTCTCTCTCTTTTCGTATTCGCTAATTTCAATAAACAAAAATATATAGCAATGTTTCCTAGTGGATATATGAACAAATTATTAGAATATTAAGCATAATTGACCTATAATGAAGGAAAATCAGGAGGAAAAAATGACAGAATATAATTCAGAAGCTTATTTGAAAAAGCTTGATAAATGGTGGCGAGCAGCAACTTATCTTGGAGCAGGAATGATTTTCTTGAAAGAAAATCCTTTGTTCTCTGTGACAGGAACTCCAATTAAAGCAGAAAACCTTAAAGCCAATCCTATTGGGCACTGGGGGACGGTATCAGGACAAACTTTCCTCTATGCTCATGCCAATCGTTTAATCAATAAATATAATCAAAAGATGTTTTACATGGGGGGGCCCGGACATGGTGGACAAGCCATGGTTGTTCCTTCTTATCTTGATGGCTCATATACAGAAGCTTATCCAGAGATTACCCAAGATTTGGAAGGGATGTCGCGTTTGTTTAAACGTTTCTCATTTCCTGGAGGAATAGGGTCACATATGACGGCGCAAACCCCTGGTTCACTTCATGAAGGAGGTGAGTTAGGTTATGTGCTATCACATGCAACAGGGGCTATTCTTGATCAACCTGAACAAATTGCTTTTGCTGTTGTTGGGGATGGAGAAGCTGAAACTGGACCGTTGATGACAAGTTGGCACTCTATTAAATTCATTAATCCTAAGAATGATGGGGCGATTTTACCAATTCTTGATTTAAATGGTTTTAAAATTTCAAATCCTACTTTGTTCGCTCGAACTTCAGATGTTGATATTCGTAAATTCTTTGAAGGACTGGGTTACTCACCTCGTTATATTGAAAATGATGATATTCATGATTACATGGCTTATCATAAATTAGCAGCTGAAGTTTTTGATAAAGCGATTGAAGACATTCATCAAATTCAGAAAGATGCGCGTGAAGATAATCGTTATCAAAATGGAGAGATTCCAGCTTGGCCAATTGTTATCGCACGTTTACCAAAAGGTTGGGGTGGTCCACGTTATAATGATTGGTCAGGTCCTAAATTTGACGGAAGAGGAATGCCGATTGAACATAGTTTCCGTGCGCACCAAGTTCCACTTCCATTATCTTCTAAAAATATGGGAACTTTACCAGAATTTGTAAAATGGATGACTTCCTATCAACCGGAAACTTTATTTAATGCCGATGGAAGTTTGAAAGAAGAGTTGCGTGATTTTGCACCAAAAGGTGAGATGAGAATGGCTTCAAACCCTGTAACAAATGGGGGAGTTGATTCTTCTAATTTGATCTTACCAGATTGGCAAGAATTTGCAAATCCAATTTCTGAAAATAATCGAGGAAAATTACTCCCTGATACAAATGACAATATGGATATGAATGTTTTGTCAAAATACTTTGCAGAAATAGTCAAACTTAATCCTACGCGTTTCCGTTTGTTTGGTCCTGATGAAACCATGTCTAATCGTTTTTGGGAAATGTTTAAGGTGACGAATCGTCAATGGATGCAAGTCATAAAAAATCCAAATGATGAATTTATCTCACCTGAGGGTCGGATTATTGATTCTCAATTATCAGAACACCAAGCAGAAGGTTGGCTTGAAGGTTATACTTTAACTGGACGTACAGGAGTATTTGCAAGTTATGAATCATTCTTGCGAGTCGTGGATTCAATGTTAACTCAACATTTCAAATGGATTCGTCAAGCAGCAGACCAAAAATGGCGCCATGATTATCCTTCGCTTAATGTGATTTCGACTTCAACTGTTTTCCAACAAGACCATAACGGTTATACTCACCAAGATCCTGGAATGTTGACTCATTTGGCAGAAAAGAAATCTGATTTTATCAGACAATACCTGCCGGCTGATGGGAATACATTGCTTGCCGTATTTGACCGTGCTTTTCAAGATAGAAGTAAAATTAATCATATTGTAGCCTCTAAACAACCTCGCCAACAATGGTTTACTAAAGAAGAAGCTGAAAAATTGGCGACTGACGGAATTGCAACAATTGATTGGGCTTCAACGGCTAAAAATGGAGAAGCAGTAGATTTAGTTTTTGCCTCAGCAGGAGCTGAGCCTACAATTGAAACACTAGCAGCTTTACATCTTGTAAACGAAGTTTTCCCACAGGCGAAATTCCGTTATGTGAATGTGGTTGAATTAGGGCGGTTGCAAAAGAAAAAAGGCGCTCTAAATCAAGAACGTGAACTCTCAGATGAAGAATTTGAAAAATACTTTGGCTCTTCAGGCACTCCAGTAATTTTTGGATTCCATGGATATGAAGATTTAATCGAATCCATCTTCTATCAAAGAGGACATGATGGTTTGATTGTTCATGGTTACCGTGAAGACGGTGACATTACGACGACTTATGATATGCGGGTTTACTCTGAGCTTGACCGTTTCCACCAAGCAATTGATGCCATGCAAGTTCTTTATGTCAACCGAAAAGTTAATCAAGGTCTAGCGAAAGCTTTCATTGACCGAATGGAACGTACGCTAGTTAAACACTTTGAAGTGACAAGAAATGAAGGAGTTGATATTCCTGAGTTTACTGAATGGGTTTGGTCTGATTTAAAGAAATAGGCTTAAATTTATAAAATAAAAAAAACACGCTGATTTTAATCAATCAAGCGTGTTTTTTTTACTGACAGAATGATTAGGTCTGGTCTGTCAGTAATTAATTGTCTGTCAGTGAATAAGGAAGTTGTTCGTTCGTATATTTAAGTGGATTTGGTACGATTCCTAAAACAAATTTTAGGGTTCCGCCTTTTATCAATTCTTCGTGCTTGATAAAAGTATCATTGACTTTTTTGTCAGTAAATGTGATTTGGTTGACGAAAACTTGTTGCGGAGCATTTGGTTCTGCAAGAATAGTAAGTTGCTGACCAGAGGAAAGGTTGATTCTAGCTTTGTCCCAGAGTGGAATTCCTAATACATATTGATTAGAAGCAGCCGTGACTGGATAGAATCCTAAACTTGAAAAAATATACCAAGCTGCCATTGTTCCATTATCTTCGTCACCAGGATAGCCCTTTGGACTATCATTAAATGTTTCTGTCAGTAAATTTTTGATTAAAGGCGTAGCCATCCAAGGTTTGCCAATGTAGCTAAAAAGGTATGGGTAATGGAAACTTGGTTGATTTGAGATAGCCACTTGTCCAAATTCGATAGCAGCCATTTCACTCATTTCGTGAATTTCAAAACCATATCCTTCAACATTGAAATTTGGTCGTTGGTTGCAAAGCTCGATGAGTTTGTTTTCAAAATTTTCTCTTGAGCCATGTAGTTTAATCAATCCAGCAAAATCATGAAGAACTGACCAAGAAGTTTGCCAAGCAGAACCTTCTGCATAATCACGACCCCAACGAATATCTAAAAAGTCAGGTCTGAAATTTCCGTCAGCATCTTTTGCTCGCATAAAACCAGTTTCAGAATCAAAAATATTTTGATAGTTTTTTGCTTGATGGGCATAGAAGTCCGAAATTTCTTTATCACCGGTTTGTTTCGCCACTTGAGAAATACAATAATCAGAAAATGCGTAATCTAAAGTGTGATTAACTGATTCATGGTGAGTGAGCGGAACATAACCAAGTTTTAGATAATCTTTTGTGCCACGACGGCCGTAATTAGAGTTTTTAGATTGACTTGTGGCTCCTTTTTTCATTGCTTCCAAAAACTCGGGCATCAAATCAGGACGAATGTTTTTGCTTGCAGCATCAGCAATGACAGCGTCTATCAAGGTTCCGGGCATTAGACCACGTTCATCAGGAGAAAGCCATTTTGGAAGAAAACCAGTCGCACGATAAGAATTTAGGAAACCTTCGAGCATATCACCGTACTCGTCAACGGCTATTAGACTATAAAGCGGATAAACTGTTCGGAAAGTATCCCAGAAGCCATTGTTTGTATAGAGCGGGCCCTTCTTGACAGTTTTAGAGCCTGTATCGTAATGGATTTTTTGATGCTCTTGGTCAAATTCATAAAAAGTTTGTGGAAAGAGAAATGAGCGATAAAGATTGTGATAGAAAGTGGAAACTTCTTGTTGATTATGATGCTCAATTTCGATACGTGAAAAAAGAGTATTCCAAGCAGATTCCGCATTTTCCAAATATGTTTCTGCTGAATTATCTTGTTCACGCTCCAGATTAAGAGCGGCTTGTTCCTTGGAAATAAAAGAAGTAGCAAAATGTATTTGAACCTGCTTGGCTGCTTTGAAATCTAAGCGAACAGAAGAATCTTCATCAGATAAATTTCCACTTAAAACAAAAGGTTGGTCAGCAGTAAATTTGAGATAGAAAGTAAAATTTTCATCTTCACAACCAGCAAAATTAATAATTGAAAGCTCTAAGCTGTAATCGTCAAGTTGTTGAAGTTCATAGGAACCGGGGAGATGAAGCATCAAGCCATTATCTTTGAGGCCTAAATTTTGATAATTCATTGATAGAATTCCACCATACATTGATGGAATTAATTGAGATGTAATCTGATAACGTAATTGAGTAATTTTGAGTTGGGTTGGATTAAAAGTTGATTCTTCTGGACGGTATGAACTCACTGTGTGCCACAAGGAAGTTTCAGGCAAAGGGCCCGCAACAGGCGTCATTGTCAAATGTGAGAAATCTCCCATCCAAGGACTGGGTTGGTGAGTGATTCGGTAGCCTTCAAAGGTGCGGTCTTCTGGATGAAACCACCAAGCCCCACGAGCAGCACCGGTTGAAGGGGCAAAATAATTCATTCCCCAAGGAAAACCAGTGTAAGGAAGGCAATTTCCATGTGAAAAATTGGATTGATTAGCAGTACCATGACGGGTATCAATTTTGTTTATCTTCATTTCAACTCCTCAGTTGTTTTTCTTTTAATTAAATTGATTGGAACTTTGACATCTTTGGGGGTTTGCCCGCTTTTAATCCAGTCTAAAAGCAGTTCGCCAGCAATTCTTCCCATGCCAATGAAATCTTGAGCAATGGTTGTTAATGGCGGATTTGATAAGCTTGCTGCTTGAATATCATCAAAACCAATAATTGATATATCATTTGGAACAGAAAAATGGTTATCTTGCAAAGTCTTCATAGTTTGAAGAGCGACTAAGTCATTTTCACAGATAAGTCCTGTGACTTTTTCATTATGAATAAGTTCCAAAACAGAACTTTCGGTATAAAGTGAGTCATCAAGAGTAGTGTGAAACTTGATTCCTTGTTCTTTTAGAACTTTGACATATCCTAAGTATCGATTTCTTGTTGTTTGGGGATGGTGGGTATCATTACTAGCCACAAAAGCAATTCGTTTATGCCCTAAATTTAAGAGCGCTTGAGCAGCTTGCTCACCACCATTAAAGTTATCTGAGGAAACACAAGGAAATCCGAGGTCGTAAATTTGTTTATCTAAAAGAACGACAGGGAAGTTTTGTAGTGAAAGTTCTAATAAGATATCTAGATAATCTTCAGTATACATTGGATAGTAAATTAATCCATCAAAATTTTCTTTAATATCATCTGCTGTATTTTCTTTAAGGTAACTTGCATAAGTGATAAATACGGTTGTGTTTTCAACTTTTAAAGCAGGAACTAAACCTTGTGTGAAATCTCCAAATGACATTCCTTCAAAAGGAATAATAAAGAGCACTCTTTTTAATAGTTTGGTATGGTTTTTATTTAATTCTTGAACAAAAGTTCCTTTTCCTCGTGTTCTACTGACAAGACCAAGCTGTTCTAATTCAGTAAGAGCTCTTTTTGCGGTAATGCGGCTAACTGAATAAGTCTCTGAGAGTTCTTTTTCAGTGGGAAGCTGGTCTCCTGATTTAAATGTTTTAGTGATAATTTTTTGCTTTAAATCATCGGAAATCTGCTGGTAGAGTGGTAAGCTCATAGAAGTATCCCTTTGTATTTTATTTGATATATCATATTTTACTCTTTTTTTATAAAAAAACAAGTCTTTTACAAGTGAAAATGATAAAAATAGGCTTTTCATCTCTGTAATATTCAGAAAAAATAAAAAAAGATAACATAATTAATCTTATTTTAATAAAAAAGCGCTTGCAAAATAAAAAAATTTATATTAAAATAACCTTAAATGATATATCAAATTAATTTTAAAAGGAGATGCAGTGAAAGCAAATATTCCAAAATCTGTTAAAAAGTTTATGAATGACATAACAATTCTTTGTGGAGAAGAACATAAAGAGTGGGCTGTAAATTTTAATCATTCTTTCTCAAACACACTTGAAACTACTTTAAGAGTGCATGATGACAGGACTACCTTTCTTTTAACAGGTGATATTCCAGCAATGTGGTTACGTGATTCGACAGCTCAAATGAGACCTTATTTGGTACTTGCACGTGAAGATGAAGAAATTCGTGATTTGATTGTTGGTTTAGTAAAAAAACAAATGATATATATTAATCTGGATCCTTATGCTAATGCTTTCAACGAAAGTGAAAACTTTGCTGGGCATCAGACAGACCATACCAACTTTAATGAACACAAAGGCTGGATTTGGGAAAGAAAGTATGAGATTGACTCCCTTTGTTATCCTATTCAACTCGCTTACTTAGTCTATAAAAACACAGGTTATACCAAACATTTTGATGAAGAATTTATCAAAGCAGTCAAAAACACTTTGAATGTCTTTAAAACAGAACAAAATCATGAGGATTCTCCCTACCATTTTGTTCGAGATACTGAGCGACATGAAGATACTTTAATAAGAGATGGAAAAGGAGCCAAGACAGCCTACACTGGAATGACTTGGTCAGGATTTAGACCAAGTGATGATGCTTGTGAGTATGGTTATTTGGTTCCGTCAAATATGTTTGCTGTTGTTATTTTGGATTATATCAAGGAAATTTTTACTGAGCTTCTATCTAATGAAGAAATTGCAAATGAAGCAAAGATTCTTAGAGATGAAATTCAAGAGGGACTTGAGAAATTTGCCAAAACTAAAAATCAACAAGGCGAAGAAGTTTGGGCTTATGATGTTGATGGACTTGGGAACAAAACTTTAATGGATGATAGCAATGTTCCCAATCTGATTGCAGCTCCATATTTGGGATTTTGTCAGGCTGAAGATGAAGTTTATTTGAAAACACGACAAACTTTATTGAGTAAAGAAAATCCTTATTACTATGAAGGAAAATATGCACGAGGAATTGGTTCTAGTCATACACCAGAAAATTATGTCTGGCCAATTGCTTTAGCAATGGAAGGAATGACTACAAATGATAAGAGCGAAAAAGAACGAATCTTAAATCATTTGGTCGAAACAGACGCTGGAACGCATTTGATGCATGAAGGATTTGATGTGAATAATCCACAAAATTACACTAGAGAATGGTTTAGCTGGGCTAATATGATGTTTTGTGAGTTAGTCATGGATTATTTTGATATCCAAATTGAAAAATAAGTTAATGAGATTAGTTTTAGAAAGATAGAGCTTTATGAAAAAGAAAACGGTACATATCATCTCTCACAGTCATTGGGATCGAGAATGGTATATGGCTTATGAAGAACATCATATGCGTTTAGTCAATTTAGTGGATGATTTACTTGATTTATTCAAGAAAGATCCTGAGTTTGATAGCTTTCATTTGGATGGACAAACGATTATTTTAGATGACTATTTGCAAGTACGTCCTGAGCGTCGTGAGGAAGTACAAGCAGCGGTTTCAGCTGGAAAATTGAAAATTGGTCCATTTTATATCTTACAAGATGATTTCCTCATTAGTTCTGAATCAAACGTTCGTAATATGCTTGTTGGGCGTAAAGAATCGGAGCGTTGGGGGGCTCCAGTTGAGTTGGGGTATTTCCCTGATACTTTTGGGAATATGGGCCAAACGCCACAAATGATGAAAGCGGCAGGACTTAGCGCTGCAGCTTTTGGTCGAGGAGTGAAGCCAATCGGGTTTGATAATCAAGTTTTGGAACAATCAGAGGAAGCCTACAGTTCACAATTTTCAGAAATGTGGTGGGAAGGTCCTGATGGGACAAAAATTCTTGGAATTCTATTTGCCAATTGGTATTCAAATGGAAATGAAATTCCTGCTGAAAAAGCAGCAGCACTTGAATTTTGGAATCAAAAATTAGCAGATGTTGAAAAATTTGCTTCGACATCACATCTCTTAATGATGAATGGCGTGGATCATCAACCAGTTCAGAAAGATTTGAGCAAAGCGATTCGCTTGGCAAATGAACTTTTCCCAGATTATGAGTTTGTTCATTCTAATTGGCCAACTTATTTAGAAGCTGTAAGGTCAGATTTGCCTGAAAACTTATCTACGGTAACAGGGGAACTAACCTCACAGGAAACTGATGGCTGGTACACTTTAGCAAATACGGCTTCGAGTCGAGTTTATCTCAAACAATGGAATACAAAAGTTGAGCGTCAGTTAGAAAATGTTACAGAACCTCTCGCCAGTTTAGCTTATCGGGTGACAGGAGAGTATCCGCACGACAAATTGACTTATGCTTGGAAAACTTTGATGCAAAATCATCCACATGATAGTATCTGTGGTTGCTCTGTTGACGAAGTTCATCGTGAAATGATGACACGTTTTGAAAAAGCGAATGAAGTAGGGAAATATCTTGCTGATGATGCATTATTTGAACTCGCTAAAGTCATTGACTTTGAAGGCCAACATCCTTTTGTCGTTTTTAATACAGCTGGACATTCTAAAACAGGTGAGGCTGAAGTTGAAGTAGTTCTTGAGCGCAAATTATTTAAAGAAGGAATTCCTGAAAAACTTTATGATGAACTAAAGGCACAGCCCAAGGCAACTTATAAAGTAATCAATCGTGAAGGTCAAGAAGTGCCAGCTGAAATCAGTGAAGAAGAAGTCTTATTTGATTATGATTTACCGAAAGATCGTTTCCGAGTTCCTTACATGAAACGATTTGTGAAAGTGAAATTATTTTTAAATGAAATGAGTGCTTTTTCTTGGGAAAGTTTTGATTTGGTACTTACTGACGATGCTGACAGCTTTGATAATAGTTCTGTCAGTAATAATGAAAGTATGATTTCTGGTCAAACAATTGAAAATGAAAGTTTGAAACTGACAGTTAATCATAATGGAACATTGAGTATTTTTGATAAGTCGCTCAATAAAGTTTTTAAAGATTTGCTTGTCTTTGAAGACACTGGTGATATTGGAAATGAATATATCTATTTCCAACCTAAAAATACCAAAGCAATTCTTTCTACTGACAGTCCTGTTGAATTTTCAATTATTACTGACAGAGCAGAAATTGCGGAAGTTCAGCTTAAACAAGTGCTGATGATTCCTGAATCTGCTGACGAATTATTGGATGAGGAACAAAAAAAGGTTTTGGAATTCCGTTATCGTAATGCTGGTCGTTCTGATAAACTTTTGCCTTTAGAGGTAACAAGCAAAATCACTGTACGTAAAAATTCAAAAAAAGTTGATTTTGAAACAAGCATTGATAATCAAATGAAAGATCACAGACTTCGTGTACTATTCCCAGCGGGATTAACAAGCGAAAATCACGAAGCTGACAGTATTTATGAAGTAGTGACAAGACCTAATGTTATGCCTGAAACTTGGGAAAATCCAACAAATCCACAGCATCAGCAAGCTTTCGTTAATCTTCATAATGAAGAATATGGTTTAACTGTTGGTAATTTTGGTTTAAATGAATATGAAATTACTGACAGCGCAAATATTGCCCTAACTTTACTTAGAGGAGTTGGAGAACTTGGTGATTGGGGTTACTTCCCAACACCAGAGGCTCAAACTTTAGGACGTCATACTTTTAACTATAGTTTAGAATTTCATGGACCGGCTTACGAACGTTATGAAACTTATCAACATGCTTATGTTGCACAAGTTCCATTTTCAACGGTAGAACTGACAAATCCGTCAGCAGAAAAAACTTTACCGTCAGCTGGGAGAATATTAGAAATTGATACTGATAAATTTGCTATCACGGCATTGAAACGTCGCGAATCAGATAATGGTCTAGTTTTACGAGGCTACAATATGTCTGGTCAGTCATTAAGTTTAGCGCTTGAAGAAGAAGCGAAATTACTTAATTTACTCGAAGATGAAATTGAAGCAGACTCACAAACACAAATTGCAGCTCACGAAATCCGGACTTTGTTGATTAAGGAGAAAAATCAATGAAAAAATTTTTTCGGAATATTTGGCGCTATAAAGCACTGATAATTATGGCTCTACCGGGTGCAATTTGGATGATATTCTTCTTTTATATTCCAGTATTTGCAAATGTGGTGGCTTTTAAAGATTTTCATATTGACCCAGATGGATTTTTGGCCAGTTTGACCAATAGTCCTTGGGTAGGATTTAAAAACTTTGAATTCCTCTTTTCTTCCGGTGCTGCTTTTGATATTACAAGAAATACGGTTCTTTATAATGTTGGGTTTATTACACTGAACTTGATTATTTCTATTGCATTTGCAATTATCATGAGTGAATTACGGAATAAAAAGTTGGTAAAAGTGTATCAAACAATGTCACTTCTTCCTTATTTCCTTTCATGGGTCGTTATTTCTTACTTTGTTTATGCCTTCTTGGCACCAGGAAACAAAGGGATTTTCAACCAAATGATTATGCATAATGGTGGAATGCCAGTCAATTGGTATCAAGAACCAAAATATTGGGTCTTCATCATCCTCTTCATTGGTGTTTGGAAGGGAATTGGTTATAATTCGATTATCTACTTTGCAACAGTAATGGGAATTAACCCAACTTACTATGAAGCAGCAATGGTCGATGGAGCAACAAAATGGCAACAGATTAAAAATATTACCATTCCTCAAGTTGTTCCACTGATGACGATTTTGACAATCTTAGCCGTTGGAAATATTTTCCGTGCTGACTTTGGTCTTTTCTATAATGTTCCACGACAATCAGGTGCTTTGACACCAGTAACGCAAGTTCTTGATACCTATATCTATAATGGATTGGCAAACACTGGTGACTTAGGAATGGCAACGGCAGCAGCGCTTTATCAATCGGTAGTAGGATTTATTCTTCTAATGATTACAAACTTCTTTGCCCGTAGACTTGATAGTGATTCAGCATTATTCTAAGAAAGGAGGAAGCTAGTAGGTCAAGCCTTTTATCAAACTTGAAAGCTAATAATATATGAAAAAGAAAAAAATAGCCTCATTATCTGTTCGAGGATTCAATCGTCCAGTTAACTTTGTTTTTAATATCGTCATTGCACTTTTTGCAATCTCTTGTGTCTTACCTTTCCTCTTTGTCTTAGCTATTTCGCTGACAAAAGAATCGGCTTTGCAACAATTCGGTTATAGCTTTTGGCCACGAGAATGGAGCTTTTATGCTTATACATTCTTATTTGACCAAATGAAAGATAAAATGTTGCAATCATTGTTTGTCACAGTACTTGTTACGGTTCTAGGGACTGCAATTAATTCTACAGCAACTTCACTTTATGCTTATGCGATTTCTAGAAATAACTTTCCTTTCCGTCGATTCTTCACTATCTTTTGTTTAATCACAATGTTATTCTCACCTGGGATGATTGCGAATTACTTGGTAATGACTAATCTTTTGCAATTGAAAGACACAATTTGGGCTTTGATTTTGCCAATGGCTGTCTCGCCATTTAACATCATTGTTATGAGAACTTTCTTTAAACGTTCAGTTCCAGATTCAATTATTGAATCTGCCCGAATTGACGGAGCAAGTGAACTTAGAATTTTCACTCAAATTGTTCTTCCTTTAGCAGTACCTGGGATTGCAACCATTTCCCTCTTTGCAGCCTTAGGATATTGGAATGACTGGTTTAATGCTCTTCTTTATATCTCAAATGATAAATTGATTCCATTGCAATATTTGCTGATGAAAGTTCAAAACAACTTACAATTCTTAACACAAAATGCAGGAGCAGGCTCACAAATTGCCGGAGGTTTAGCGGCTCTCCCTGGTGAATCAGCACGTATGGCAATTGTTATCATTTCAACTTTACCAATTGCAATTAGTTATCCATTCTTCCAACGTTATTTTGTCAAAGGTTTAACCATTGGTGGCGTTAAAGAATAAGAAGTCTCTGCTTATTTAGCAGAGTAAATTTAGACGCTTAAAGAAAGCGCAAACATTAATAAAGTTAAAAAAATTGGGGAAACCCTAAAGGAGCATACTCTAATGAAAAATTATCAAAAAGTTGCACTCGGTACCGTATCAGTGCTTGCAGCCTTTACACTTGTTGCTTGTGGTTCATCTGCGAAGTCAAAAAGTAGTTCTGGTAAAACAACTTTACACATGTACCAGATTGGTGATAAGCCAGACAATTACAAAGAATTGATGGCTAACGCTAATAAAATTCTTGAGAAAAAAGCTGGTGTGAAATTGGACATTAGCTATATTGGTTGGGGGGATTACGCTCAAAAAATGAACGTCATCGTTTCATCTGGTGAAGCTTATGACATTGCTTTTGCCCAAGATTATGCAACAAATGCCGCTAAAGGTGCCTTTGCTGATTTAACTGATTTAGCCCCTAAATATGCCAAGACAGCTTATAATGAACTTAATCCTGCTTACATTGAGGGAAATAAAATCAATGGAAAACTTTATGGATATCCTGTAAATGGTAATATTTATGCTCAACAAGTGATTACTTTTAACAAACAATATTTGGATAAATATAATTTATCAATTGACGGCGTTGATTCATTTGCCTCTGCTGAAAAAGTGATTGAAGAATTCCATAAAAAAGATCCTAATGTTGCAGCTTTTGCCATTGGTCAAGGTTTCAAAACACCAGGTAATGTTGACTATGTCCTTGGAAATGGTTTGCCATTTGCTGTAGATACAACAGGGGATGGTAAAAAAATCCAAAATGTTTATGACATTCCTGCCTATATTGATAATTTGAAGAAAATGCATGATTACTATACTAAAGGTTTAATTCCGGCCGATGCAGCTACTTCAAATACTGCATTTGACTTGAATTCAAATAACTGGTTCGCTCGTGTCGAAACACAAGGTCCTTACGATTACGGTGATACTATTTTGACTCAAGCAGCAGGACAAACACTTGTCTCTAAAGCAGTAACTAATCCATTGATTACAACTGACCAAGCTCGTATGGCTAACTTCGTTGTTTCAAATACCTCTAAACATAAAGAAGAAGCGGTTAAAGCACTTGGAATCATCAATAGTGACGCTGAACTTTTAAATGGTTTAGTTTATGGTGTTGAAGGACAACAATGGGAAAAAACTGGTGATAAGAAAATTAAATTACTTCCTTCATACAGTGAAGGGGTAAAACATATGGCTGCTTGGAATACAGGAAATAATGCCATTCTTTATACAACTGATGCGGTTACCAATGAAATGATTACTAAACGTGACCAATCAATTAAAGACGCAAAAGTTTCACCATTGCTTGGCTTTACTTTTGACCAATCAAAAGTGAAATCTGAAATTTCAAACTTATCAAATGTCATGAGTCAATATTTGGATCAATTGAACACAGGATCTGTTGACCCAGTTCAAACTTTACCAAAACTCAAAACTGAATTGAAAAAAGCAGGTTATGATAAAGTTCAAAAAGAAATGCAAAGTCAATATGATACTTATCTAAAAAATAAATAAGAGGTAAACAAATCCAAGATCTCCTTTCTAAATTCATTTTGAAACTAGTTTGGAGGTCTTATTTTATTGGAATTATTATGGAAAAAGGATTATTAGTTGATATTGGACGAAAATATTGGTCAATAGCAGAGTTAAAAAGATTAGTTCTTTTACTTCAAGAGCATAAGCTGACTCATTTACAACTTCATCTCAATGAAAATGAAGGATTTGCGCTAAATTTTACTGACAGCCCTGTCAGTAAAAAATATTCAGAAAATATGCTCAAAAAATTGAAAGAATTTGCAAAAACACACGAAATCACTTTGATTCCTGATTTTGATAGTCCAGGTCACATGGGCTCCTTGTTAGAGCAAAATCCTGAATTTGCACTGCCTGACAGCAAGCAACAAGCGGTAGATGTTACTAATCCAGCAGTCATTGATTGGATTATCGGAATAATTGATAAGATAGTCGATATTTTCCCAGATTCAGATACTTTTCATATCGGGGCTGATGAATTTATTGATTTTCGGCAAATTGAAAAATATCCTTATTTAGTGGAGAAAACTCGGGAAAAATATGGAAATAAGGCAAGTGGTTTAGAGTTTTATTATGACTATGTTAATCAATTGACCGAGCATTTGCAGAAAAAAGGAAAACAAGTTCGTATTTGGAATGATGGATTTTTACGAAAAGACCTTCAGTCATTGGTTCCTTTGAATAAAAATGTGGAGGTTTGTTATTGGACAAACTGGGACAAAGGGATGGCAGAAGTCAAAGAATGGTTAGCTAAGGGTTATACCTTAATAAATTTTTGTGATAATGACCTTTATTATGTTTTAGGTGAAGAAGCAGGCTATTCTTATCCAACGGCTGAAAAACTGGAAAGGGAAGGAAAAATTCAAAAATTTTCTGGTCAGCAATATTTAAATCAAGAAGAGATGAAAGCTGTCAGAGGAACTTACTTTTCGATTTGGGCTGACAATGCTGCAGCTAAGTCTGTCAGTGAAATTTTAGACGATCTTAGCAAGATACTTCCGGTATTTATGAAAATTTATGGAGGAAATGATGAATAATTGGTGGAAAAAAGCAGTCATTTATCAAATTTATCCCCGGTCATTTAAGGATTCAAATGATGACGGAATTGGTGACATCAATGGAATAATAGAGAAATTAACTTATCTTGAAAAACTAGGAGTGGATGCCATTTGGCTATCTCCGATTTATCAATCCCCGATGGTTGATAATGGTTATGACATTAGTGATTACTATAAAATTGACCCACTTTTTGGCACAATGGCTGATTTTGAAGCGCTCATAGAAAAAGCAAAGCAACTTAATATTCGTGTCATTATGGACTTGGTTGTCAATCATACATCTGACCAACATTTGTGGTTTAAAGAATCCAAAAAATCTAAAAATAATCCGAGAAGAGATTTTTATATTTGGCGGGATCAACCGATTGGAGAATTTAAAAATTGGACTTATGACTCAAGCACTCAACAATATTATTTTCATCTTTTTAGTCCACAGCAGCCTGACTTAAATTGGGAAAATGAAGAAGTGCGTAAGGAAATTCATAAGATGATGAATTTTTGGTTGGCTAAGGGAATTTCTGGTTTTAGATTAGATGTCATTGATTTGATTGGAAAAAAACCAGATCAAGAAATCACGGTTAATGGTCCAAAACTGCATGATTATCTAAAAGAGATGAATTTAGCAACTTTTGGTAAAAAGGATTATCTCACTGTTGGTGAAGCTTGGTCAAGTTCACCAGAATTAGCAAAGTTATATAGTGGCCCCAATCGTCATGAACTTTCAATGGTTTTTGGTTTCTGGCATCTATTGACATCAGCAGGAAAAGGGGACAAATGGAAAAAACTCCCTTTAAATATTCCAAAACTAAAAGAAGCAATGACCACTTGGCAGAAATTGACACCGAATGAAGCATGGAATTCTCTTTTTCTAGGCAATCACGATTTGCCACGCATTGTCTCTTTTTGGGGAGATGAGGGGACATACAGAGAAAAATCAGCCAAAGCTTTTGCAATTCTCTTTCATTTGATGCGTGGCACTCCTTTTATTTATCAAGGCGAAGAATTAGGAATGACCAATTTTCCTTTTGAAAATCTGTCAGCAATAAATGACGTAGAATCACATGAATATTTTACTGACAGAAAAAAAGAAGGACAGTCAGAAGAAGAAATTATCAAAGTTTTGCGAGAAATGAGTCGTGATAATGCTAGGACGCCAATGCAATGGACCAGTGATGAGAAAGCTGGTTTTACAAAAGGGAAACCTTGGCTTTCTATCAATCCTAATACTAAGATAATAAATGCTGACCAAGCTGTCAGTGATTCTAACTCTGTATTTTATACTTATCAAAAGTTAATCAAACTTCGTCACCAAGAAAATTGGCTGATAGAAGCAGATTTTGAATTACTTGAAAGTGCTGACGAAATCTTTGCATACTTGAGAAAAACGACAACAAGAACTTTTCTGGTGGTCGCCAATTTATCAAATTCAAGCCAACGTTTTGAAAGTTCTTTTGTCAAAAAAAATGAAATCATCAGTAATGACCGCTTTCCAGATTTACTGACAGACATAGAAATTCAACCTTGGCAAGCTTTTGCTTTAGAAATAAAAAATCTTGATTAATAAATTTTATTGGAGGATTTTATGAAAAAATCGAAAAAATTTTTTATTAGAATATGCCTTTCTACAGGAATTTTGGCATCTGCAACTTTACTGACAGCTTGTTTTGGAACTTCAGCAAAACATGTGAAAGCTAATTATAAAGTGACAGCAGAAGCAATTCCAGATTACCAAAGTAAGAATGCTCCCATTTCATCTTATTGGATGCCTGATAAATTTCTAGAATGGTCAGCGGAAAATGACAAAGATTTAGTTTACAATCAATCCCGAGTGCCGCTTGCCAAAAGAATTTCTCCTGATAAACTAAGTCCATCCAATCAAAATCAAAACAAAAAGACAAAAATTGTCGCATTGTCGATGATGAACTCACAAACTTCTGGGAATCCTTCGCGAGGCACAACAAAATTTGAGAGCTATACTTTTGATTATTGGCAATACATTGACACACTGGTTTATTGGGGTGGCTCATCTGGTGAAGGAATAATTGTAACTCCATCAGCAGATGTTATTGATGAAGCACACAGCAATGGTGTTCCGGTACTTGGAACAATTTTCTTACCGCCTAAAGAATACGGTGGAAAAGTAGATTGGGTCAAAACAATGCTCAAAAAAGATGAGCAAGGACAATATCCATTTGCCAGTCAAATGGTTAAGGTTGCCAAGACTTATGGATTTGAGGGCTGGTTTATCAATGAAGAAACCCAAGGGCTAAATGCTGATGATGCAGCTAACATGAAAGCCTTGATTCAACAAGTAAAAAAAGAAGATTCTAGTCTTCAAATCATGTGGTATGATGCCATGACTAAAGATGGAAAAGTGGATTGGCAAAATCAGTTAAATGACCAAAATGCGACATTTGTACAAGATAAAGCAGCAGACGCGATGTTTTTAAATTTCTGGTGGACTCAAAATAATTTGGCAGACCAAAAATTACTTGAAAAATCGAATCTCTATGCTAAAAATCACAATATTGACCCTTATAATATTTATGCCGGAATAGATGTGCAAGCCAAAGACGTCCAAACTCCAGTTAAATGGAACCTTTTAGAAAAAGGAAATCAAGCCACTCAAACATCAATTGGACTCTATGCAGCAAGCGCTACCTACACTAACGCAAGTAATTGGGATGATTTTCAAAATCGTGAATCAGCATTCTGGGTCAATCAAAAAGCAGACCCTCGTCAAGTTGATCACTCTGTTAATGAATCATGGACAGGACTTTCCAAATATGTTCTGGAAAAATCAGCAATAAGCGGTAATGAATTTAATACTAATTTTAATTTAGGAAATGGTTATAACTATTTTAAAGCTGGCCAAAAAATCTCAGAAATGGATTGGAATGACCGCAGTTTATCAGGTATTTTACCATCTTACCGCTGGATTATTGACAACGAAGGAAAAAATAAAATAAGTCCAAGCTTCGACTTTGCAAATGCTTATAATGGTGGAAATTCACTGAAATTTATGGCTGAACATTTAGATGCAGGCAAAAGCTCAAACATCACATTGTTTGCTAGTGATTTGAAAATTGATAAGGGAGCAAAATTCTCTGTTAGTATGCGCTCAGACCAAGCGATTAAAGTTTCAGCAATCTTAGAACTAGCAAATGGTCAAAAAGTTAGCATTGCAGGAGATAAAAGCCTGACTGAGAATTGGTCAGAAATAAGTTTTGATGTTAAGAAATTTGAAGGTCAAACAATCAAAAAAATCGGTTTAAGCATAAAATCTGATCAAGCAATGGATTTTAAAGCCATTAATCTAGGAGAAATGACTTTGACCAATGGTCAAAAAGTCGCTCCAATCACACTTTCAGATGCAAAAGTAACTGATGAAGCTTTTGAAGAAGAAGGAACAGTAGGTGGTTTTAGACTTTCTTGGAAATCAGATTCAAATAAAAATAATCTTTCTACTTATGAAATTTATCAGTTGAATAATGATGGAAGTAAAGAATTTTTAGGAGCAAGCAATATCAATGCCTTCTTTGTTAATGCCTTAAAACGCGGCAAAAATATCAATTCAACAAAATTTGAAATTGTCCCAATTAATAAGGCTGGAGAATCTGGACATTCAGTTACGACCTCTGTGAAATGGCCAGATAATTCATTAGCTAAAGCGGCATTTGTAGCAGATAAAACCCTAGTTACGATTGGTGAAAAAGTAACTTTAATGAATCAATCTAATCTAGCTTCCGTCAAATATAAATGGGAAATTGACGGTGCAAGTCCCGCTACTTCTACAGAAAAGAACCCTCAAGTAAGCTTTGATAAAGCAGGGAATTATTCCGGCAAATTAACGGTCATCAATGAAAAAGGACAAGAAGATTCAGTCACTCAAACTGAACTGATTACTGTAATTGATCAACCAGTAGAATTAACAAATTTTGCATTAAACCAATCCGTTCAAGTAGACAGTTTCACTAATGAATCTGAATCAGGACCAAAAGCAGTTGATGGAAAATTAAATACCAAATGGTGTGCCGTTGGTCCAGGTAAACACAATATTACAATTGACCTTGGAAAATCAGAAAAAATCAATCAAGTCCTGATTGACCATGCGCAAAAAGGAGGAGAATCGCCTGACATGAATACTTCTGATTACACCATTGAGATTTCAAAGGATAATCAAAATTGGACAGAAGTTGTCAACGTTAAGAAAAATAAATTGGGAGAAACCAAAGATTCTTTCAAACAGACAGAAACGCGTTACGTTAGAATCACAGCCATTAAACCAACACAAGGAGCAGATACCGCTGTTCGTTTATATGAAATACAAGTATTAGGACAAAAAAATAGCTGACAAAGAACTGTAAAAACTTGCCATAAAAGCAAAGAAAAGGCTATCGTGAAAACCCTAACATTTCATTGGAAAAGTGTTATAATGAAGTAATAAAAGTTAGAAAGTTATAGAAAAATGATTGGAAAAGCACTAGAAGAATTCTTTATTCGAATTTGGGTCGTTGTTAAATTGACCTTGATATTTTGGCTCTTAGCGCTCACAGGGCTGTTTGTTTTAGGACTTGGTCCTGCCTTTAAAGTGGTAACAGAGTTGTATTTGGAACATGGTTTTGACTATAAGTCAATCTCAGTGAAACAGGCTTATCAAATTTTCAAGCGAGACTTTTTAAGAGCAAATATCATTTTTTGGCTCTATACGTCTTTGAGCCTTTTGCTCGCTTATAATTTATATCTTTCAGTACAAATCCAAGGTTTACTTTTCTTGGTGATTGATTTCATTCTATTCTTTGGTTTAACTTATCTTATGACCGCTTTTGAATATACAATGATTTTTGATAGTCAATTTGAAATTAGTTTTGGAAACTTATTAAAAATGAGCTTTATTTCAAATTTTATTAGTTTTAAAACCTATCTAAAACTTTTATTTGGGATTGTCCTTATCTTTGTTTTGACTTGGCAATTTAAAGGCATGATTCTCTTTGGTTTGATTGGCCTTTTACAAGTTTATTCTTTAAGTGTGACAAAAACTTGGCGTTTGAAAGTTGAAGAACAGCTAGCAGAGTAAAAATGAAGAGCTATTGAGAGGAGTAGAAAATGGAATTAAAATTCCAAGAAAATTTTTTGTGGGGAGCAGCAACGAGTGGCCCACAAACTGAAGGACGTTTTAAAAAGCAGCATGACAATGTTTTTGATTATGATTTTGACCATTATCAAGAACGTTTTTGGGGCGGAATTGGACCTGATACAGCCAGTAATTTTTTCAATGACTTTCGAGAAGACATAAAATTAATGAAGGCGGCTGGTCTAAAATCAATAAGGACAAGTATTCAATGGTCGCGTTTGATAGATGATTTAGAAAAGAATACGATCAATGAAAAAGCGGTTGATTTCTATAACGCTGTAATTAATGAATTTATAGCGCAAGGGATTCGTCCGATGATTAATTTAAATCATTTTGACCTACCAGTTGAACTTTTAAAAACATATGGAGGCTGGGAAAGCCGTCATGTTGTTGATTTATATGCAGGTTTTGCAGCAAAATGTTTTGCTGAATTCAGCGACCGAGTGAGTGATTGGTTTACTTTTAATGAGCCAATGGTTGTCGTTGAGTGTGCTTATCTATTAGGTTTCCATTATCCTGATATTGTTGATGGAAAAAAAGCTGTTCAAGTGGCTTATCATTTGCAACTCGCCTCATCTCTTGCGATTGAACAATACCGAAAAATCAATAAAAATCCTGAAGGACGAATTGGAATCATTTTAAATTTGACTCCGTCCTATCCAGCAACTGAAAAAATCGAAGATTTAAAAGCAACAGAAATGGCAGACCTTTGGCAAAATCGCCTCTTTTTAGATGCATCAATAAAGGGAGAATTTCCAGAAGAATTAGTCAGTCTTTTACAAGAAGAAAATGTTTTGTGGCAGTCGGAAGCAGAAGATTTGAAACGAATTAAGGAAAATAAAGTGGACCTTTTGGGAGTTAATTACTACCATCCGAGCCGAGTACAAGAACCTGAATATTCTAGTGATAGTTTGGCTCAAGATTGGCGTCCCGACAAATATTACGCATCGTTCAATAAACGTGGGGTGCGGATGAATGCTGACAGAGGTTGGGAGATACATCCACAAACCATTTATGAAATTGCCAAGCGAATTCAAGAAGATTATGGAAATATTCCTTGGTTTATTTCTGAAAATGGGATGGGCGTAGAAAATGAAGAACGTTTCAAAAATGCTGATGGACAAATCCAAGATGATTATCGAATTATTTTTACAACAGAACATCTTTTTTGGCTCCATAAAGCGATTCAAGAAGGCTCAAATTGTTTTGGTTACCATGTTTGGACACCAATTGATTGCTGGAGTTGGCGGAATTCATACAAAAATCGTTATGGTTTGATTAGTTTGAATATCCATACCCAAGTGAAAACTTTAAAAAAATCAGCTTATTGGTATAAAAATTTAACAGACTCATCACTTTTACAAGTTCCAGATTCAATTTTAGAAAAATACAATCAATGATTTCTGTTAAAATATAAGAAAATTTGGAGGAGAAATATGTCATTATTAACAATAGATATTGGTGGAACAAGCATTAAATATGCAAGATTTGCTGACGGAAAATTAGGAGAAGAAGGTGCTTTCGGAACTCCGGATAATCTGGATCAATTTTATCAATCACTGACAGCAGTCGTTGAACAATTTAAGGAAAATTCTGATGTTTGTGGTGTTGCTATTAGTTCCCCAGGAGCAGTAAATAAAGCGACTGGTGTCATTGAAGGAGCAAGTGCTCTCCCTTATATTCATGAATTTGATATTCATGCTGAACTAGAAAAACGATTTGGTTTACCTGTTTCTATCGAAAATGATGCCAATTGTGCAGCGCTTGCCGAAGTGAAATTTGGTGCGGCAAAAGGTTTGTCAGATGTTTTGCTCCTTGTGCTTGGAACAGGTGTTGGCGGTTCTGTAGTTATGAATGGGAAAGTTCATCATGGGAAACATCTTTTTGGTGGTGAATTTGGCTTTATGCTCATGGATGATGAACATTCTTTTTCAACATTAGGAACAACGATTAGAATGGCAGAGCGCTATAATAAACGCACAGGAGAAGCTCTTGATGCCATCGAAATTTTTGAAAAAGCCTTTAATGGTGATGAAATAGCTAATGAAGAAAAAGATATTTTTCTATACAATGTCGCAAAAGGAATTTTTAATCTGACTTATTCTTTTGATCCAGAATTAGTGATTATTGGCGGAGGGGTTTCCCAAGCTGAATGGTTAATTCCAGAATTGCAAAAACAACTTCAAAAAATCATGGGAATTATTGAAGTAGCGACTTTTATGCCAGAAATTGTAACTTGTGAATTCAGAAATTCTGCCAACTTAATTGGTGCAGCGGTAGATTTTTCACAAACTTACGCAAATAAGACTGACAAATAGGCTAGAAGTTTTCTGTCAGTAATATTTTTTACTGACAGAAAATTCCTTCACTAATACTCTACGAAATAAAACATAAAAAGTAACAAATTATAGGAAAAAATTATGACAAATCATTATGGCTCAATCGAAGCAGGCGGAACAAAATTTGTACTTGCGATTGGTGATGAGCAGTTTAACATTTTAAAAACAAATCAAATTCCAACGACTCGTCCTGAAGAAACAATTACTAGAACCATTGAATTTTTTAAGGAGAATCCTGTTAAATCATTGGCAGTTGGTTCTTTTGGGCCTATTGACATCAAGCCTGAAAGTGCAACTTATGGCTATATAACAACCACGCCAAAAGCTGGTTGGGCAAATGTTGATTTATTAGGAAAACTCAAAGCCGCACTTGATATTCCGATGGTTTTCACTACCGACGTCAATAGCTCGGCTTACGGTGAAATGATTGTGACTGGCGGAAAATCATTGGTTTATTTCACAATTGGAACAGGAATTGGTGGAGGAGCCGTACAAGATGGGAAATTTATTGGAGGATTCTCTCATGCAGAAATGGGTCATCAATATGTGAAGCGTCATCCAGACGATCTTAATTTTGCAGGCGTTTGTCCATTTCATGGTGATTGTCTAGAAGGAGTGGCAGCCGGTCCTTCCCTTGAAGCCCGCTTAGGAATTCGTGGAGAAGATATTCCAGCTGACAGCAAAGTGTGGGATATTCAAGCATTCTACATTGCACAAATCGCCGTTAATACAACCTTAGCACTTGCACCTGAGAAAATTGTTTTTGGTGGTGGCGTTATGACTCAAACGCACATGATTGAGCGCGTGCGCAAGGAATTCACAAAATTAATAGCAGGTTATGTCCACGTTCCCTATTTACTGACAGATTATATTATGACTCCGTCAGTCGCAAATAATGGTTCGGCAACGATTGGAAATTTTGCTTTGGCAAAAGAATTAGATGAAAAAAATTACTGACAGCTCTGTCAGTAGTTTTTCGTTTTCGTCAGTAAAAATAAATGTAATCACTATCATACGATTTTTCTAAAATTTATTTTATTTATTCACAAATATCTCTGCAAAAAACAATAAATTATGATAGAATAAATCTAATAAAATAATTGAACAAAAGTTCGAACTTTCCAACAGGAATTCGGACTTTTGCACCTTATTAGAGGAGGGTCCCTTGTCCGACACTACACTTGAAAAAATCATTGTACTCGACTATGGTTCACAATACAATCAACTTATTGCGCGTCGTATCCGAGAAATCGGTGTTTTCTCAGAACTCATGAGTCATAAAGTTACAGCCAAAGAAATTCGTGAGATTAATCCAATCGGTATTATTCTTTCAGGCGGTCCAAATTCAGTTTATGATGAAGGTTCATTCGATATTGATCCTGAAATCTTTGAACTTGGTTTGCCAGTGCTTGGTATTTGCTACGGAATGCAATTAATGAGCTACAAGCTCGGCGGTATGGTAGAAGCAGCAGGCGAACGCGAATACGGTGTTGCCCCACTTCAACTTACTAAAAAATCAGCATTGTTTGCAGGAACTCCCGAAGTTCAAGATGTTTTGATGAGCCACGGTGACCGTGTAACAGCTATTCCTGAAGGTTTCCACGTTGTCGGAACTTCACCAAACAGTCCATTTGCTGCTGTTGAAAATACAGAACGCAACTTGTACGGTATCCAATTCCACCCAGAAGTTCGTCATTCAGTTCACGGGACAGAAATGCTCAGAAACTTTGCGCTTAACATTTGTGGAGCAAAAGGGAACTGGTCAATGGAAAACTTCATTGATATGCAAATCAAAAATATTCGTGAAAAAGTTGGCGATAAAAAAGTTCTTCTTGGACTTTCAGGTGGTGTTGATTCATCAGTTGTAGGTGTACTTTTACAACGTGCCATCGGTGACCAATTGACATCAATCTTTGTTGACCACGGTTTTCTTCGTAAAGGCGAAGCTGACCAAGTCATGGAGACATTGGGCGGAAAATTTGGTCTTAATATCATCAAAGTAGATGCTCAAAAACGCTTCATGGACAAACTTGTTGGCCTTTCAGACCCAGAAACAAAACGTAAAATTATCGGTAACGAATTTGTTTATGTTTTTGATGATGAAGCAAACAAATTAGAAGGTGTTGACTTCCTTGCCCAAGGAACACTCTATACCGACGTCATTGAATCAGGAACAGATACAGCTCAAACAATCAAATCACACCATAACGTTGGTGGACTTCCTGAAGATATGCAATTCCAATTGATTGAACCATTGAACACACTCTTTAAAGATGAAGTTCGTGCGCTTGGAACACAACTTGGAATGCCTGATGAAATCGTTTGGCGTCAACCTTTCCCTGGACCAGGACTTGCCATTCGTGTCCTTGGTGATTTAACAGAAGAAAAACTAGAAACTGTTCGTGAATCAGATGCAATTCTTCGTGAAGAAATTGCTGCTGCAGGCCTTGAACGTGATGTTTGGCAATATTTCACAGTAAATACAGACGTGAAATCAGTCGGTGTCATGGGAGACCAACGAACATATGACTATACATTAGCTATTCGTGCCATCACTTCAATCGATGGAATGACAGCTGACTTTGCCCAACTTCCTTGGGATCTTCTCCAAAAAATCTCAAAACGCATCGTTAATGAGGTGGACCACGTCAACCGTATCGTCTACGATATTACGAGCAAACCACCAGCAACTGTTGAGTGGCAATAGAATAAAAAGCGATAGCAGATTACTGTTATCGTTTTTTCATTCCATTAACTTGTAATTTATCAGACTTAAATTATGATAAATTCGTCTGGACTGGAAAATAATATATAAAAAAACGAGGACATAAATTTCCTCGTTTTTTAATATATTATTCAGCGACAGCTAATTCAGGTTGATTTTCCATAAGTTTACCATTGTTTAATTTTAATAAATAAGGGATAAGCATGATGAGCCCTGCTACAAAGGCAATTCCTTCAGTTAGGGTCATTGACCAGATGAGGCCAGTTAATCCGTAAAAATGATGTAAGATAATGACGATTGGGATATAAAGAATCCCTTGAATAGTTGACATTACCCCAGTTTGCGCACCTAGACCAGAAGCTTCAAAAATTCCAGTAAATAATCCAGAAAAACCATTGAAGACAGATGAAACCAGTTGTGCGGCTAGTACGATTAAGCCCACTTTGATTACTGCACTATCATCAGTAAAGAGTTGCATGACAGGAACTCTAAAAAGATAGACAATTAAAGCAAAGAGAATAGAAATTCCGCCAATCCAAAGAGTTAACTCTTTAAGCGCTTCTTTTAATCGTTGAGTATTATTTGAAGCAAAACTATAGGCAAAGAGTGGAATGGCCCCCAAAAAGAGTCCCATGGTCAAAAATTCAGGCAGTTGAGTGATTCTAAGGGCAATCCCAAAGCTAGCAAGAACATTATCACCATATTGAACAGAAAAGTGATTTAACAAAAGTGTTGTGACAATCATAAATGCTGATTTGAAAACTTCTGCAATCCCAATTTTGTAGATTTCAAATTGGTCTTTTAAACTGATTTTAAAATGTTTTAAAAATCCTTTAAGCGATTCACTTTTATTTTCTAAAAACCAGACATAATAAGCTGTAGAAGCTAGATTTGCGATTACCATTGAAAGTCCAGCCCCAATGACATGAAGATTTAAAACTAGGATAAAGAGGGCATCTAAGACAATACTAGTCGCAACCCCAACGAACATTCCATACATTGATTCTTTTGAGGCACCTTCTGCACGAACTAATTGTTCCAGTCCATAGTTTAAAATCATACTAAAACCACCACCTAATAAAACTCCAGCATATTCTTTAGTATAAGTAAGAGTTGCGGCGTCTGCTCCTAAAATATGAGCGATTGGACTTAAAAAGAAAAGAGAAACAAGCCCAATAAGCAAACCAATGATTAAACTCATATAGAAAGAATAACCAGCGATTTTCTTTCCTTTTTCTTTGTCGCCAGAACCTAGCAGACGAGTAATAAAGGTTCCACCTCCGACACCAAAAAGGTTTCCGATGGCCATAAAAACAATGGTTATTGTTAAACCTAGAGTGATTGTTGACATCATATTTGTGTCATGGACCAGGCCGATAAAGTAGGCATTGATTAAGTTATAGATTGTTGTTGCGGAAATTCCAATCATCATGGGAATTGATAAGTGAGCAATTGCTTTTCTGATGGGCGCTTCCTTAAGATAATAAGAGTTGGATTTTTTACTCATTTTTATTGTTCTTCTTTCTGTTTTTACAAATCTAGAAACCTAATAGTTAGGTTTCTAATTGATAGAAATTATTGTAACTCGAAATAAAATAAAAGTCAAGCCCGAACTGTTAGGTTTCTAATTATTAGGTCTTGACAAATATTCTAAAGAACTCTATACTAGAAGATAAGAAACAGTAAATCAAATAAGAGGAGCCCAGATGACCGATACAATCTATTCAAATTTATTTCGTTCTATTTCACAAAAATCAATGATGACTTCTAGTCAAATGATGAAAGATTTAGAAGTGAATCATCAACAAGCTAGAGTAATCGCATATATTGCAGAAAATCAAGATAAAGGTCTCATCCAAAAAGATTTAGCAGAAGTATTTAATAGACGAGGAGCAAGTATTACAAGTATGCTCCAAGGGTTGGAAAAAAAAGGATATATCGAAAGACGAATTCCTAAAGAGAATGAACGTCAAAAAAATATCTATATCTTGCCCAAAGGGCTAAAAATTATTAATCAGATTAATCAAATATTTGAAGCATCTGAAAAGAAATTGATTGAACCCTTGACCGAGAAAGAACAAGCTGAATTCTTGAGATTCTTAGAAAAAATAGATGACAATTTATAAGAAAGACACTAGCGATTAGCTAGTGTCTTTAAAATCGAAAGTAAATATTTATTATAAACTTTTTGAAATTTCTTCAAGTGTTTCTCCAAAACGTTTTAAAACAGTATCAATTTGTTCATAAGTGACGATTGCTGGTGGTTCCATTCGAACTGTTTTAGCATTAACAAGAGTTCCAGCGGTCATCACTCCTCTTGAAAAAAGTCCTTTTGATACAGCATAGCCAATATCGGTTGTATTAAACTCAATACCAATCATTAAACCAATTCCGCGAACTTCTTGAATAAGCTGTGGATATTTTTTAGCATATTCTTTTAGTTTTGGAATCAAATATTCTCCTTTTTCAAAAGCTTGTTGAGGAATATCATGTTTAATCATATAACGAATTGCGGCAAGAGCAGCAGAACAAGCCAGTGGATTTCCACCAAAAGTTGGAGAGCCAAGAAGCCAAGGATTCTCAATAAGCTGTTGGACCCACATTTTCTTTGTAAAAACAATCCCTGTAATTGGCATAATACCACCACCAAATGATTTCCCAAAAGTCATAATATCAGGGGTAACGCCAGACCATTCCGAAGCCCAGATTTTTCCAGTTCGTCCCATTCCAGTTTGAATTTCATCAAAAATTAAGGCTACACCAAATTCGTCAGCAATTTTACGCACCTCTTGCAAATAGCCTTCAGGTGGTAATTTAATTCCTGCTTCTCCTTGGACAGGCTCCAAGATAATTCCTGCTACCTTTTCGCCGACTTCTTGCAAATTAGCAATCGCTTTTCTCATATCTTCAGCATTTCCGTATTCAACGTGTTGCACTTGTTGAATCATTGGCAGGTAAGGTTCACGATAGCTTCCTTTACCACCGACTGAGATTGCTCCCATTGATTTTCCATGAAAGGCACCAACAGTTGAAATATACCAACGTCCACCTGTTGCGATACGTGCCAGTTTCAAAGCCATTTCAACAGCTTCTGCTCCACCATTTGTGAAGAAAGAGTATTGTAAATCGCCGGGAGTAATTTCTGCGACCGCCTTAGCAAGATAAGAGCGAAGTGGATCAAGAAGTTCTTGAGAATGAAGCGCTTGGTGTTTCAATTGAGCTTCTACCGTTTCTAAAATTTCTTGATTACGGTGACCGAAAGTATAAATTCCAAATCCACCTAAAAAGTCAATGAATTCTTCATCATTTAAACCATAATCGATACTTCCTTCGTCATGCCATTCAAGGACGGCAGCATCAGTTGAGACCGATTTACGATATTTTAGCCAGCCAGGACTGACATAATTATCAAATCCTTCAAGAGTATCATCGGTGATTTTTTTAATTGTTTCGCTATCAAACTTATCTTTTTTGATATAGCCGATCACTTCATCAAGCTTTGCAATAGTTGCTTCTTTATCGAAATTAAATTGTTCTTGTGACATAAATTTTCTCTTTTCTAAGTTTTAAATGTTTGAATATTTTAGTACTCACAGTTTATTTTTCTGTATCTTCCTGACATTTCTGACAGTATTACTAAAGATAAGAAGGACAGTAACTATGAGTATTAGTGTTGCTAGAGCGTTGACATCAGGTGTCACTGCGACTCTAACCATACTAAGAATGGCTAGTGGAAGAGTTTGTGAGTCAGGACCAACAACAAAGAAGGAAATGATGACATCATCTAGTGAAAGTGTGAAAGCCAATAAAGCTCCAGATATGATAGCAGGCCAAATAGCAGGAATTGTTACTTTGCTAAAAGTAATTACTTTATTTGCCCCTAAATCCATAGACGCCTCTTCCAATGCGAGCGTCTCCTCCGTGAATCCGGCCCTGACTGATACAAGGACAAAAGGAACGGAAAAAGTGACATGAGCAATAAATAATGTTGAAAGTCCCAATGGAATATTAAAGAAGGCAAAAATCGAAAGTAAGGAAATACCTAAAACGACTTCTGGAATAACTATTGGAACATAAAGAATTTGATTGATCAATGATTTTCCTACAAAATCATATTTAGCGAGACCTACAGCACCCAGAGTCCCGATAATTGTGGCGACAAAAGTTGCTGATATTCCGACAATCAAAGAATTCATCAGACCGTTAATCAAAGCTTGATTTGACCATAAAGTTTTGTACCAATCAATAGTGAAGCCTGTAAAAAAGATATTTTGCCGTGATTGGTTAAAGGAAAAGAAGACCATAACGAAAATTGGCAGATATAAAAAGATAAAAACAAGCCAAATATAAAAGGATTTGTACCAAGTTTTTTCTTTCATATTAGTTACCTCCTAAATCATCAAGGGAACCGCCCATTCTCTTATAGAGCGAGAGAACAAGGAAGGTGAAAACAATAATTGAAACTGACAAAGCTGAACCAAAAGGCCAGTTATGTGCAGAAATAAATTGGTCACGGACTAAATTCCCAATGAGAATAGATTTTGAACCACCCATGATATCTGAAACGAAGAAATAACCAAGAGTGGGGATAAAAACCATGATAGAGCCTGAAAATACTGCGGGCAAGGTAGTCGGAAGATAGACATATTTAAATATTTCTAATTTTTTACCCCCTAAATCCTGCGTAGCTTCTACCAAACTTACATCGACATTACGAAAACCAGAAATCAGAGGTAAAAGCATGAAAGGAATCAGCGTATAGACCATACCAAGAACAACAGCAAAGTTGTTGTAAACTAAATCGAGAGGTTTACCAATCACATGAACTTTCATAAGGAAAGAATTAAGAATTCCGTTTGTTCGTAAAATCATAATCCAAGCGTAAAGTCTTAAAATAGATGAAATCATAAAAGGAGTAGTAATTAAAGCCGTCAAAACAGAAAGACTTGCATTAGATTTTTTTGAGACAAACATTGCAAAAGGGTAGGCAATCAAAATTGAAATCACAGTGACAACCAATGCTAAAAGAAAGGAGAGAAAGATAATTTTTAGATAGAGCGGTGACAAGAGGCTAAAATAATTATTTAGCGAAAAACCAACTTCCACACCACCATAAGTTCCTGACTTCATAAAAGACATGACTGCAACATCTAACAAAGGAAAAACAACGAAAAGTCCAAGCCAAACAATGAGAGGTAAAATTAAAATATATTTAAACCAATCAATAGGCTTTTTTAATCTAGATTTATCTACCAAATAGATTACCCCCTAGAAAGCTAAATTCTGGATGGGAGATTGCATTATAGATATCATTACCTTCATTTTTTAGAGTTACCACTTTTTCAGGTTTAAAATTAACTAGAACCGTCTCACCTGTTTTATAGTCTTCCACATGACCAGTCATTGTTTTTTGGACATAACCATTGGCAATTGTAATCATCAATTGGGTACTCCCACCGACAAAAATTTGGTCAGAAATAATTCCAGGGATACCGGAGTCTTGAGAAATTTCGATATATTCCGGACGAACGGCGAAGGAGACTAAATCACCTACACGAATGTTTTCAGGTCTTGGGATAATAAATTCGCCAGCTTCAACAGCAACAGAAACAAATTCATCTTCAATACGTTTAACTAAACCATTCCAAACATTGCTTTCACCGATAAAATCGGAGACGAATTCAGTTGCGGGTTTTTCATAAATCTTATAAGGATAATCGACTTGGTCAATCATTCCGCCATTCATAACAGCAATTCTGTCAGAAATTGTCATCGCCTCTTCTTGATCATGTGTGACAAAAATAAAGGTTAATCCAAGATTTTTTTGAATTTTACGAAGTTCAAGCTGCATTGATTTGCGTAACTTTCGATCAAGGGCCGATAAAGGTTCATCTAAAATTAAGACCTTTGGTTCATTGATTAAGGCGCGAGCAATTGCAACACGCTGTTTTTGCCCACCTGAAAGTTGACTGGGCATTCTATTTTCAAAACCAGAGAGTTGGACGAGATGAAGCATTTCGGAGACCTGTTTTCTTTTTTTAGCTTCAGGAACTTTTTTCAAGGTTAGACCGAAAGCTACATTTTCAGCGATTGTCAAATTGGAAAATAGTGCATATTGTTGAAAGACAGTATTGACCGCACGTTCATAAGCTGGCACACCTGCAATATCTTTTCCATCCAGAAAAATCTGACCCGACGTTGGCTGTTCAAAGCCGGCAATCATCCGAAGAAGAGTCGTTTTTCCAGATCCAGAAGGTCCAAGAATTGAGATGAATTCTCCTTCTTCAATGTCCAAATCCAAATTTTTTAGAATATAATTTTTTCCGTAGTACTTGTCGAGATTACGGATTTTTATGATTGATGCCATAATTTTCCTCCTGACACTTTGCAAATACTATAGGGCTTTAGAACCACTTTCGCCAGTTCGAATACGAACGATAGTTTCAAGTGGAACGACCGCAATTTTTCCGTCACCAACATTTCCAGTTGAGAGTTCATCTACAATTTCTGAGATAAGTTTTTCACTTCGTTCATCTTCAATATAGGTGATTACCACAATTTTGGGTAAAAGATTGACATGGAATTGTCCGCCACTCAATTCTACAATTTTGGAGATATCACTATTTTGATTACCGGCTCCCATTGCAGAGTAGACGGTCATTCCATGCACTCCATTTTTAGCAAGAATATCTTTTAATTTTTCGAGTGATTCTGGACGAATTGTAATTTCCATTTTTTTCATATTATTGTCCTCATTTCTTATTTCTAGTTCTGGTTTTTCGAGATAAGTCAGGGTATTTTTTGCCTTTTCCGCTTTTTCATCGTATTCTCCTATCAAATATGTTTAATTTGAATACACATAATAGTTGCCTTTATTGATTGACAAAATTGTTCCACATTTTATCTAAAACTCTTGTTTTACTTCCAATATCAAGTGGCATTTGAGCCTTTTGTAATTGTTGAGCTGTCAAATTTCTCATAGGGTCAGTTTTCCAAGAATTGGGAAGATAAGTCCATGCAGATTCGTTGGGGTTGAGATAGGGATATTCTTTGACAATGCTAGAAAATACTTTTGCACTTTCTACATAATTGATGAACTTTTCGACATTTTTCCCCCCTTTAGCATTTTTGAATTTCATAAAATTGTCAACTTGTAAATCAATTCCAGAGCTTGGATAGACGCCAACAATGTTTTTGTTAGCCATTTTTGCCATTGTTATTTCGGCATTATAGACTAATCCGACAGAAGCCTCACCATTTGCCAATAATGTATGAGGAGAATCTGAATCTAGTGCTTTTATATTGGGACGTAAAGCAATTAGAAAATTTGTTGCACTTCTCAAATTTTCATTAGTAAGTTGATTAACATTCAAATCAGAATTAATGAGAGCAGAATCAATCACAGCTCGGGCATCGGAAACAACAACCTCGGAATTTTTGAACTTTGGATTAAGTAAATCAGAATAATTGTTGATTGGTGAAACTTTTTTCTTGTTATAGGCAAGGGCCAAATAAGAACCTAGATAGGGTAAGGAATAGCTGTTCTTCTTGTCATATGAAAGTCCTAGCCAATTTTTAGCATAATTTTTGCTATTTGGAATTTTACTTTTGTCTAATTTATCTAGCAAACCAACTTTTTTCAAAATTTCTACGTCATTTCCAGGAGCAACAACAAGGTCATAAGTTCCTGGAGAGACTGCCCTAACTTTAGCAATCATCTCATCAGGAGAAGAATAAGTAGTCATATTAACATGAGTCCCGGTTTTCTTTTCATAATTATCAAGGACGGATTGGGGCATATAAGAAGACCAAATAATTAGATTGAGTTGATTTTTTGGTTTTCTAATTTGATAAATAACAATAATGGTCAAGATACAGATAATAGACAAGCTAGTTATTATAATTTTTTTCATCACTTTATCCCCTTTTCTTAGAAATGGCATATTTAAATATCTTTGTGATTTTTTTGATAACATAGATATTTTTATGTCACTTTTTGTTACATGATACAATTTTTAAATTATTTTGTCAACAAAAAGATAGAATTTTCAGAATTTTCCGCAAACAAAAAAAGGCACTAATTTAAAATAGTGTCTTTCTTATCTAAAATATTAAATATTAAGCATTTTGATTGGTTGCAGCAATATCAATTTCTCTGATGTTAACCGTTTGAGGCATATCATAAATGAATTTCACGGTTTGGGCCACTCTTTCAGGAGCAAGTGTTGTACCACCCATTGATTCTTTCCAAAGATTATAATCATTTAGGGCACTTTCGTCAGTAACATGTGTCAATAATTCTGTTTCAGCAGCACCAGGTGCAACAAGTGAAATTCGAACATTTTTACCAGAAACTTCCTCTCTGATAGTTTCACTTAAACCATGGACACCAAATTTTGAAGCGACATAAGCGGCGTGGTTGGTAAAAGTTTTTTTACCAGCAAGAGAAGACATGTTAATTACTGTTCCTCCTTGGCGTTCAACCATTTGTGGAAGAACAATTTGCATTCCATTAAGGACACCCAAAACATTAGTATCCATCATTTGTTTCCATTCTGCTGGATCTTGATTTAGAACATTTCCTAATAACATGACACCTGCATTATTGACTAGAAGATCAGTTTTGCCATATTTTTCTTCAGCTTTAGTAATTGCATTTTCAAATGATGTTTTGTCCGTGACATCTACAGATTCCACAAGGACATTCGTAAAATCAAGGGGCAAGGCTTTGATTTTATCTGTACGACGACCTAAAAGCAACATTGGGAATCCATCAGCATTAAATAATTTTGCAATTTCAGCACCAAATCCTGAACTTGCTCCTGTTATAACAATAAGTGGTTTAGACATTTTATTTCTCCTTAAGAGTATTTTTTTGATATACTGATTATACAACATGGAGTTAACTCCATGTCAAGGAGAAAGAATGACAAAATATACAATTGGCGATATTTCACGTAAATTAAACGTTTCTAACGATGCTGTACGTTATTATGATAAGGAAGGTTTGCTCCCTTTTGCTAAAAGAAATAAAGCTGGTCGAAGAGAATTTACAGATGACGATATTGGCTATATTGAAGTCATTGATTGTTTAAAAAAATCAGGTATACCCATAAAAGATATTGCTCAATTTATTGATTGGTGTATGGAGGGTGACTCAACACTTGATGAACGTTTAGACTTTATGAAAACACACGAAGAGCAATTAGAAGAAAAAATTAAAGTTTTAGAAATGAATTTGGCCTTTTTAAGATGGAAAATTTGGTACTATCAAACAGCAGCAGAAGCAGGCACTGAAAGTATCCACTTTATTCCGGGAACAACACAAGTTAAACCAGAGATAAGAGATATTTTCAAATAATATTAAAAAAACAAAACGTATTTTTTACGCTTTGTTTTTTTATTTTTTCTTAGCTGGAAAATTTATGAGAAATAGCGACAGAAAGACGATAAAAATACCTAACTGTTGAAATCCTAAAAATGAAACGCCTAGGAATAAAGTGGAAATTACAATAGCGGTGACAGGTTCAAGCATTCCAAGCATACCAACAATATGAGGTTCTGTATATTTTAGACTATTGATATAAAGAGAGTAAGCTAAGAGTGTCCCAACAATAACGATGAGGCTGACCAAAAGTAAATCAGTCTGATCAAAATTTTTAGGTAAATTTGTGACTGGATGTAAGAAATTAGAAATTACACCACCAATTAATAAGGCCCAGGCGACAAGGCTTAAAGGAGAGTGTTCTTTGATAAGTGGACATGGAATAAGAGTGTAAGCACAAACACCAAGGGCGGATAAAAGCCCCCAAACAAGAGCAGAAGCTGAAAAACTAAGTTCTCCAATATTTCCATTAGTCACAAGCAGAAAAACACCAATTAAAGAAAGAAAAATGGCAATAATATCAAGTCGACGTGGAATTGCTTTACTTTTGATAGCTAAAATAATAATAATGATGGAGGGACCTAGAGATTGTAAAATAGTCGCAATAGCTGCATTTCCGTAATAAACAGATAATAGAAAAGAAGATTGTGCAAAAAGTACTCCGAAAATTCCAAAAGCTACAATTCTTAGACTTGATTTTACAGAAGACCAGACACTAAAGATGTTGTGCTTAGTAATTGCTAACCAAGCAAGTAACAACAAGCCCGAAAAGAGCATGCGCGTGGTAACTAGCCAACCTGGCTCAATAGAACAACGATTAAAGAGGAGTCCAGCAATAATACTACTAATCCCAAAAAAGGCGGCTCCCAAAGAAGCGTAAATAATTCCTTTAAATTTAGTCATATATGCACCATGTGTTGAGTTCTTTTGTTTTTGACATTTTTATCCTCAATTTCTAAATATATTATCTTCCTATAATTATTATATATAAATTACAAGGCAGAGTAAAATATTCACTGGGAATGGTATAAAAGATTAAAAAAAGCACTAATTAATTGGATTAGTGCTTTTTTTAATCTTCAACTCCATAAATTTCAACTTTGTAACCAGTAATATTTAGACCACTAGCTTTTCGAGCAGCTTCTATCAGTGGACGAAAATCAAAATTATCTACATTCATAATCTCACCTGTCGTTTTATTGACAACATGATAATGAGGCTCTCCGTAGTAGTCATATCTTCTTTTACTACCGTCATTTATAGCAATCACTAACTCACTATCAACCAATTTATCAAGGGTATTATAGACCGTTGCTAAGCTAATATTTTCCAAATCTTCGTGAATTTGCTCTGCCGTTGGGTGAGTTTGATGTTTTATCAGGTATTCTAAGACAATGAGACGCTGTGGTGTAGCTTTTAAACCATGTGATTGTAATAGTTCTTTTAAGTCTTGTTCCAAAATCAGCACTCCTATCTTTATTATTTATTTTATTATATCATCAACAGAAAATCATTTCAATGACTTGACATTTGTTTAGAATCATTCTAAAATATAGTTTAGAATGATTCTAAAAGGGTGAGATAATGAAAGAAAAAAATAACTTAATTCAAAGAAATAATATTGTCAGGGCAAGTATTATGGGAGCAAATGACGGGATTATTTCGATTGCAGGGATTGTCATTGGTGTCTCTGGCGCAACCTCTCATATTGGGACAATTTTGCTGGCAGGTTTTGCCGGAACTTTAGCAGGAACGGTCAGTATGGCAATGGGAGAATATGTTTCGGTCAGTTCGCAACGTGATGCTCAGGAAAAAATTATCCAAGAACAAAAAGCAGCACTTGCTACTAATTATCAAAATGAATTTGATTTTGTTTATCAAAAATATAGAGCAGATGGGATTTCTAATGAACTAGCTCATAAAGCAACGGATGAGATGATGAAAAAGGATGCTTTAGCAACAACGGTTCGTGAAAGACACGGGTTTACAATTGGACAAGAATTGAGTGCTAAAGGAGCGGCAATTGCCTCAATGCTCTCATTTCCAACTGGAGCGCTTTTGCCTATGCTAGCCATTTCTTTAATTCCTAAAAGTTGGAGTGCTTTGGCAACATTTATTTCCGTACTAATCGCTCTAGGATTTACAGGTTATGCTGCCGCTTATTTAAATGGTGCTGATAAAAAACATGCAACTTTTAGAAATATTATTGCTGGGATTTTAACGATGCTTGTTACTTATGTAGTGGGTTTGCTCTTTAAACAAGGAGGTTTGTGATGAAAAAACAAACAATGACAATAGATGAAAAATTAAATAGTGTCCGTGCGGGAGTCTTGGGTTCAAATGATGGAATTCTTACAGTTGTTGGTGTGCTCTTTTCGGTTTCCGCAGCTTCTGGAAGTAGCTTTGCTTTACTGATTGCTAGTTTGGCAAATTTGATTTCTGGTGCTTTTTCAATGGCTTCTGGTGAGTATGCAAGTGTCAGTTCTCAATCTGATAGTGAGAAAGTTGTGGTTCAAGAAGAAAAAATATTACTGAAAAAAGATTTTAAAAATCAAAAAGCAGCAGTGAAAGATTTTTATATTGAAAAAGGAATCAGTCCAGAAACTTCAACAGCAATTGCTAATGAATTACTTGCTCGAAAACCTTTGGAAACTGTTCTGTCAGTAAAATATGATATTGCTTTAGGACATTATATGAATCCTTGGCAAGCAGCAGGTTCATCATTAATTTCATTCACGATTGGTGGACTTTTTCCTTTACTAACCATGATTTTAGTTAAGGGTGCTTGGCAATTTCCAGCAACAATTTTTGCAACAATGCTTGCAATGGCCTTAACTGGAATGATTAGTGCTAAGCTTTCTGATGGCTTGGTAATTAAAGCAATTCTTAGAAATATTATTATTGGTTTACTAACAATTTTTATTCATTATTTTATTGGTCGGATTTTAGGTTAATGAATTTAGGCTTAGTTAAAAGCTTTTGTTATAATTATAGATAGGACTGATAATTATTGAGAAAGAGGCTGACAAATGGATGATAATACTAAAGAATTAGAACAATATTGGGATGAGTTTTCTCAAGAATATGAAGAAATTCAAAATGAAAGCTTGGTTGATATTGGTCAGCAATTACAGAAATTTTTGGTGATTGAAAAACTTTTACCAACAAGTCAATTTTTAGATTTAGCTGGTGGGACCGGCAAATATATTCCACACTTTTCAAATTTTACTGACAGCTATCATCTTGTTGATCTGTCAGCAAAAATGTTAGAATTTGCCAAGAATAAGTCTGCTGATTCAAATAAAATCACTTTTACGCATCAAGAACAAAATAAATTTTTAAAGAATACAAAAGAAAATACTTATGATTTTGTGTTTTCAGCCATGAATCCTGCATTGGAGTCAAAAGAAGCCTTAGTAGAATTAAATCGGATTGCCAATGGAAATGTTGGAATTTTACGTTTGATTTTTGATGAGGATAATCTCTTTAGTCAGGTCGAACAATTGTATTTACCCAATCAAGAACAGAATAAAGAAACGCAGATGTTGCTTTATAAGGCATGGTTAGAGGAATTAGGTTGGGAATTTAAAAGTAAGAAATTTAGATTCTTTTTATCAGAAAAAGTAAGTTCACAGTTTTTCTCTGATTATTTCTCTGATGAGCTTTCAGCTACAGAATTAGCGGCTTTGACGCAATTATTTTTTAGTGAAACAGAAATTCGAGAAATGGAAAGATTAGTGATATTTGAGTTATTATATTGGGAAAAATGCTAGGTTGAATCCTAGTTTTTTTATTTCTCAATTCTTTTAGTTGTAATTTATTTATTTTAGTACTATAATTGACTAATCAACGATTGACCAATCAATTAAGAAAGGAGAAATAAATTATGAAGCTTGAAAAAGTCAGCCAGTTACTCTATCAGCTCAAAATTGTAAATCAAGAAATGACGGCAAAATTTGAGAAGGCAACGGGTTATAGTATTACTCGTTATCAATTGATGATGATTTTAAAATGTAAAGGTCGTTGCTCTCAAAGTCAATTACAAAATGAATTGAAAATAGATAGTGCTGCTGTAACAAGACATTTGAAACTACTTGAAGAAAAAAATCTTGTTAGAAGAGAGCGCAATAAAGAGAATAATCGAGAAGTATTTGTCGAAATTACCGAAAAAGCTAAAAATGATTTAGCACTTTGTGCAAAAAAACATGATGGTTCTCTAGATGAAAGTCAACAAATATTAAATATTGGGCTCAGCGATTTAGAAGAAGAACAACTTTTAGAATTACTCACAAAATTAACACAATGAAAGAAGAAAAAATGAATAAGAACTTTAAAAATAATGATTTCTCAGATATTACATTTGGTAGAAAATCTGTCAGACTTTATGATGAAAACTACAAAATTTCTCACGAAGAAATGCTTGAAATGATTCAAGAAGCAACAGCCGCACCTTCATCAGTAAATATGCAACCTTGGCGTTTTATCATTGCTGAAACCGAAGAATCAAAAGCAAAATTGAAACCTTTAATTCGCTTTAACACACGTCAAAATGATACTTCATCAGCCATGATTTTAATTTTTGGTGACATGCTTAATTATGAATTAGGTGAAGAAATCTATGACCAAGCAGTTGCTGAAGGAAAAATGCCTCAGGAAGTCAGAAATCAACAAATTGGAGCAATTATTCCTTATTACAAGAGCTTTTCTAAACAAGAAATGAATGATGTTGTCAAAATTGACTCAAGTTTGGCAGCAATGCAATTGATGTTGGTGGCAAGAGCTCACGGTTATGAGACAAATCCAATTGGTGGTTTTGAAAAAGACCAATTAGCAGAAACTTTTGATTTAGACAAAGAACGTTTTGTACCAGTTATGATTTTATCAATTGGTAAAGCCGTTGAAGAGGGTTATGAATCTGTCCGCATGAATGCTGATAAAATCACTACTTTTAAATAAAAAGGAGAAGTAATTTGACCATTTTAACAATTATTCTGTCGCTTTTGGTTGCTTTGGAATTTTTCTACATTATGTATTTAGAAACCTTTGCTACAAGCTCAAAAACCACCAGTCGTGTGTTTAATATGGGAAAAGAGGAGCTAGAACGTTCATCAGTTCAAACGCTTTTTAAAAATCAAGGGATTTATAACGGTTTGATTGGTTTAGGATTAATTTATGCAATATTCTTTTCGTCAGCTTCACTTGAAATTGTTAGATTACTACTTATTTATATTATTTTAGTGGCTTTATATGGCTCTTTGACAAGTAATAAAAAGATTATTCTCACTCAAGGTGGTTTAGCCATTTTAGCTCTCATTTCTTCATTTTTTTAAAAAAATATTTTTAAATCCTTGACAAGTCTCATAAAAAGTTTTACAATTATTTTCAACATCAGAAAAGTAACTCTATATCAGAATTTTTTCAGGAAGTCTGCGGTTGTGCGAGCAGATAAATTCATCAGAGCGAATGGGCTGATTTGAAAGTCGAGAACGATTTGTTTTTCGCAATTTGATTTGAAACAATAAAAATCACGGATGCTCCCGATACCAAGCGACTTGTTGTTAGACGAGGAAAAGAAGAGTTTTTCTAGTATTTTTGTAATACTTTTAGGGACTCTTAAATTACGGTGGCACCGCGTGACATACGCCCGTAGAGTATTTGATACTCTACGGGCTTTTTTGTATTTTTTTGAAAGGATTTCTAAAATGAACCAACGATGGCGAAGCTTAAATTTTAACTAATCAGTATCAATGGAAAAGACTTCCTCAAACCTATAGATAGAGAGAAAACATGAGAAAAATTAAAGAGATTTCAGCAGACACCATGACCCCGATTTCGGTTTATCTTCGCCTGAAAGGGAAAAATAAAGTAATTTTAGAATCCATTCCCAGAGAAAATGACCAATCACGTTTTTCAATTATTGCGTTAAATCCTGTGAAGCACATCAAATTTACTGACGGAATTTTAAGCGTTAATGACGAAATCATTAGCGATGAAAATCCAATGGAATTTCTGGAAAAATTAGTTTGTCAGCCAGAAAGTACTGACGAAAATTTAGACTTGCCTTTTACAAGTGGAGCGATTGGATATGCTGGATTTGATACCTATGGTATTTTTGAAGGCATTCAACCTGAACTGAAAGATTCGATTGGAACACCCGATATGTATTTTATGTTATACGAATCAGCTCTAATTTTTGACCACAAACGAGAAAAACTGATTTTTATTGAAGACAATACTTACAGTCAACGTTCAGAAAAAAAGTTACAAAACGCGCTGTCAGCAAATATTGAGTCATTGTCTTTACTGACAGAAGCAGAAAATGAACTGACAGAATTAAGTAAACTGAATTTCGTCAGCAATATGTCTCAAGAACTTTTTGAAGAAAAAGTTGCTAAAGCAAAGGAACTTATCAGAAATGGTGACATGTTCCAAGTTGTTTTATCACAACGTTTAACAGCCGATTTTACTGACAACCCCTTTAATTATTACAGAAAGCTTCGGGTTGAAAATCCGTCATCGTATATGTACTTTATGGAATTCGATAATTTTCATGTCATTGGCAGCTCACCAGAGCGTTTGGTTGCTGTTCATGGAAATCAAGTTTCAACCAATCCAATTGCTGGAACAAGAAAACGCGGGCAAAATGAATTTGAAGACCAAGCTCTTATTGAAGATTTAGAAAGTGATCCCAAAGAAGTCGCTGAACACAAAATGCTTGTTGATTTAGGACGAAATGATATTGGTAAAATTTCCAAATATGGTTCAATCGAAGTTCCTGTTTTCATGAAAGTTGAGAAATATCGCTACGTCATGCATATTACAAGTGAAGTGACCGGCGAGCTTCGTCCTGAATTTACAGCTATGGATGCCTTACGCGCCACATTGCCAGCGGGGACACTGTCAGGAGCACCGAAGCATCGAGCCTACCAAAGAATTTATGAATTTGAGACGCAAAAACGAGGAATTTATGGTGGAGCTATCGGTTATCTAACGAAAAATGGTAATTGCGATTTTGCAATTGCCATTCGGACAATGGTCTTGAAAGACAAGAAAGCACATGTTCAAGCAGGAGCCGGAATTGTTTACGATTCAGTACCCGAACATGAATATCAAGAAACCTTAAACAAAGCCCAAGGCTTATTGAAAGTTGGTCAATAAATAGACCCTAAAAGATGTAGACATAAAAAATTTAACATCATCAGATAATTTTGTCAGTAATTTTTTACTGATAGAAAATAAAAAATTACTGACAGGCCTTGTCGTTAAAAATAGGAGACAAAATTGATTTTAATAATAGATAATTACGATAGTTTCACTTACAACTTAGTGCAGTATGTAGGTGCTTTGACTGATGTAGCAGTTGTGAAAAATGACGATGATTCTTTAAAAAATATGGCAGAAAAAGCAGACGCCTTAATATTCTCACCAGGTCCTGGTTGGCCTGCGGATGCTGGAAAAATGGAAACACTTATTCAGCAATTTGCAGGTCAAAAACCAATTTTAGGAATATGTCTAGGTTTTCAAGCTATCGTTGAAGTTTTTGGTGGTAAATTGCGCTTAGCCCATCAAGTCATGCACGGCAAAAATTCACAAGTCCGTCAGACTTCAGGAAATTTACTTTTCAATCATCTTCCCTCAAAATTTCTAGTCATGCGCTATCATTCAATCGTCATGGACGAGGCAGTCGCTTTACCAGATTTTGCAATCACAGCAGTCGCGACAGATGATGGTGAGATTATGGCTATTGAAAATGAAAAAGAACAGATTTATGGATTACAATTTCACCCAGAATCCATTGGCACATTGGATGGCATGACCATGATTGAAAATTTTGTCAACCAAGTAAATGAAAACAAGGAGTCATCAAATGAAAAATGAACTTGAAAAAGTGATGTCAGGCCGTGACATGACTGAAAATGAAATGAACATGCTTGCTAATTCAATTATCCAAGGTGAATTAAGCGAGGTCCAAATTGCCAGCTTTTTAGTAGCATTAAAAATGAAAGGTGAAGCAGCAAGCGAATTGACTGGTTTGGCTCGAGCTTTACAGAAAGCAGCGATTCCTATCCCAACAAATTTGACAAATGCGATGGACAATTGTGGAACAGGAGGCGACCGCTCATTCAGTTTCAATATTTCAACCACAGCCGCTTTTGTTTTAGCAGCTGGTGGAGTTAATATGGCAAAACACGGAAATCGCTCCATTACCAGTAAATCTGGCTCCGCAGACGTTCTTGAGGCCTTAGGAATCAATCTTTATTTACCAGCAGAAAAGTTAGCTCAAGTTTTTGATAAAGTTGGTTTAGTTTTCCTTTTTGCCCAAAATCTCCACCCAGCGATGAAATACTTCACGCCAGTCCGCAGACAACTCGAAATTCCAACAATTATGAACTTGACTGGGCCACTAATCAATCCAATTCCACTTGATACGCAACTTCTTGGTACCTCACGTCCAGATTTACTTGAATTAACAGCAAATGTTTTGAAAGGCTTGGGCCGTAAGCGAGCGTTAGTCATCACAGGTGAAGGCGGAATGGACGAAGCAACACCCTTTGGACTTAATCATTACGCTCTTTTAGAAAATGACAAAGTGACTTTGCATGAATTTAGAGCCTCAGACGTTGGTATTCCGGAAGTTCAACTCAATGATATTCGCGGAGGAGAGGCCCCAGAAAATGCTGAAATTTTAAAAAATGTCCTTGAAAATCAACCGTCAGCCTTTTTAGAAACGACCGTTTTAAATGCCGGACTTGGATTTTATGCCAATGGAAAAGTTGATTCCATAAAATCCGGAGTTGACCTTGCAAGAGAGGTAATTAGTACAGGAGCAGCTCTTACCAAGTTGCATGAATTACAAGCAGAACAGATTGGTTAAAAATCTGGTTGACGCTCGTTGAGAAAAGATGGAGAGAAAAATGATCGACCATTTAGACATTCACGTTCAAGATTTGTCACGCACAAAAAATTTTTATACAGCTATTTTATCAACACTTGGCGGTCACTTAATTGATGAAAGTAATTCAGGCCTGACCTATCAAACAGGTGAAAATGCTGACGGATATATTTGGTTTGAAATAGGAAAACCATATCCCTTTCATTTTGCATTTCAAGCAAGAACAAATAGTGAAGTTGATGAATTTTATAAAAAAGCACTGGCAAATGGCGGGAAAGATAATGGAGCACCAGCTTATCGGGGAGAAACTTACTATGCAACATTTATAATTGACCCAGACGGTTATCGAATTGAGGCAGTCTGCCACACAAGAAAAGAGTAAGAGATAGACATGAACATAAAAAAAGGAAAATTTCTAGAAACAATCCTAGCAGAAAAAAAACTTGAAATTGCTAAAATGCCAGAAGAACAAGTAGAAAAAGTTCGTCAAACTTATAATTTTTATGATTACTTAAAAAAGCATACTGACCAACTCCAAGTGATTGCCGAAGTCAAAAAAGCTTCGCCCAGTCTAGGTGATATCAATTTAGAAGTGGATATCGTTGACCAAGCCAAAAATTACGAACAAGCCGGTGCCGCTATGATTTCCGTCTTAACTGACCCTGTATTTTTTAAAGGAAATATTGAATATCTCCGTGAAATTTCAGAAAATGTCCAAATTCCCACCTTGAACAAGGATTTTATCATCGATAAAAAACAAATCAATCGGGCAGTTAATGCGGGAGCAACAGTTATTTTACTCATTGTCGCAGTTTTTGAAAATCAATACCCCAAACTCCAAAACCTCTACAACTACGCACTTTCACTAGGACTTGAAGTTCTTGTTGAAACACATAATAAAGCAGAACTTGAGATTGCTCATCAGCTTGGGGCTAAAATTATTGGAGTTAATAATCGTAATTTAAAAACCTTTGAAGTGAGCTTACAAAATTCAGTAGATTTGATTCCCTACTTTAAAGAAGACAATATCTACATTTCCGAATCAGGCATTTTTAGCGCAAACGAAGCCCAAAAAGTTTCCGATGCTTTCAATGGAATATTGGTTGGAACAGCACTCATGCAATCAGAAAATCTCAAAAAATCTTTGAAAGATTTAAAAGTCAAGAGGAAAACGAATGAAAATTAAAATCTGTGGCTTATCTACAAAAGAAGCTGTTGATACAGCCGTAGAGTCTGGTGCCACACATCTCGGTTTTATTATTAGTCCCTCAAAACGCCAAGTTACACCAGAAAAAATTCTTCAAATCACAAACGATGTCCCAAAAACAGTCAAAAAAGTAGGAGTTTTTGTTGATGAACCTATTGATTTTGTAAAAAAAGCCATTCAAGTTGCTCAACTTGATCTGGTTCAGCTTCACGGAAATGAAGATATGAATTACATTAATCAACTAGATATTTCGGTTATTAAAGCAATAAGACCAGACCAAGAATTTAAAGAATACGAAGATGTAATTTTATTATTTGATAGTCCACAAGCTGGAAGTGGTCAAGCATTTGATTGGGACTCTTTGGTGACTAGTGGTCTGAAAAATAAATTTTTCATCGCTGGTGGACTTAATCCAGAAAATGTAGCAGCTGCTATTCAACATTTTCCAGATGCCTACGGTGTGGATGTTTCTTCTGAAGTAGAAACTGACGGAATTAAAAACCTTACAAAAATAAAAAACTTTGTTCAAAATGCAAGCCTTGGCTCATCAAAGCAATTATTTATAGAATTTTTAAGAATCACAAAAAAGCTAAATGAAAATAAGATTATCCCTTATTTAATGGGAAGTTTAGCAGTTGAGCAAATAATCAATTTTCCAACAAATCCTGATGACATTGATATTCAACTCAAAACGCCTGATTTTGAAAATTTTGAGCAATTAACAAGTTTAATGGAAGAATTAGGTTATCAGCTCATTGACTTACATGAGCATAAATTTGAAAAAGATAGCATTCATGTTGGCTTTGCAAGTGTGGAGACCCTTAAAAACTATGCCGGGGTTGACTATTTGGCCATTCAACAAGAAAGAATGGAAAATGGCGAAGAATATTATCTTCCAAATGTAGAACAATCCCTTAAAATCTATCAGGCAGCAAATAGAGATGAGTGGCGAGGAGGGAAGCAAAAAGATTCCTTTATTTTAGATAAGTTAATAAAGAAATAGAAGAGGAATGACAATGAATGATAATATTATCGAAGAGGGTGTAGAGATTCGAAATGATCTCATTATTAAGTCAATTCAAAAAGAAGATATATTAGAGCTTTGGCAAATTAGTTATGGACCTAAATCTGATTTACATTGGACGTCTTTCAACGCTCCCTATTTTGAGGAGCCAATCCTGAGTTGGGAAGAATTTTCAAGAAAAATATCTCTTAAAATAAATCAACCAAATGTTGCACTTATTATCTTTCAAAATCGAATCATTGGAATGCTGTCAGCTTATTGGGAAGACGGTAAATTACAAAAATGGCTTGAGTTTGGTATAGTGATTTATGATAGTAAATTGTGGGGACGTGGAATTGGACAGGATGCCTTATCTTTTTGGTTGAAGCACCTTTTTGAAACTTATCCGAGGATTCAGCACATAGGATTTACAACTTGGTCAGGAAATCAAGGAATGATGAGACTAGGAGAAAAAAGTGGTCTGAAACTTGAAGGGCAAATCAGAAAAGTTAGATATTGGCAAGAAACTTGGTATGATTCAATAAAATATGGAATTTTAAGAGAAGAACTAAAAAATAAATAAAAAAATCAAAAGGAGCAACAACATGACCTACAACCAACCTAACAACAAAGGATTTTACGGCCAATTCGGGGGCCAATTCGTACCTGAGACACTAATGACAGCAGTAAAACAATTAGAAGAAGCCTACGAAGATAGTAAAAAAGACCCTCTCTTTCAAGCAGAACTTAAAGAATTACTTAAAGACTATGTTGGACGAGAAAACCCACTCTATTATGCAAAACGCTTAACAGAAAATGCGTGCGGAGCAAAAATCTATCTTAAAAGAGAAGACCTAAACCATACAGGAGCACACAAAATTAACAATGCCCTCGGACAAGTCCTCCTTGCCAAAAAAATGGGAAAAAATAAAGTCATTGCTGAAACAGGGGCAGGCCAACACGGTGTCGCAACCGCAACCGCTGCTGCCCTCTTTGGCATGGAATGTACGATTTATATGGGTGAAGAAGACGTTAAAAGACAATCTCTCAATGTCTTTCGCATGGAATTACTCGGAGCAAAAGTTCATTCAGTAACTGATGGTTCACGCGTACTTAAAGATGCGGTTAATGCAGCACTTAGAGCATGGGTTGCTCAAGTTGAAGACACACATTATGTAATGGGCTCAGTTCTTGGACCACATCCATTTCCACAAATTGTGCGTGATTATCAAGCTGTTATTGGAAATGAGGCGCGTGCCCAATTTTTAGAAAAAGAAAATAAACTTCCAGATGCTTTAGTAGCTTGTGTCGGTGGAGGCTCAAATTCGATGGGACTTTTTTATCCCTTCGTTAATGATGAATCAGTTGCCATGTATGGTGTTGAAGCTGCTGGTCTTGGGATTGATACACCACATCATGCAGCGACAATTACTAAAGGGCGCCCCGGTGTTCTTCACGGAACACTCATGGACGTCCTTCAAGATGAAAATGGTCAAATCTTAGAAGCCTTTAGTATTTCAGCCGGTTTAGACTATCCAGGAATCGGTCCAGAACACTCTTATTTCAATGCTGTTGGACGAGCAAAATATGTTGATATTACAGATAAAGAAGCACTTGAAGGTTTTAAAATCTTATCTCGAACTGAAGGAATTATCCCAGCACTAGAAAGTTCTCATGCTATCGCCTATGCAGTTAAATTAGCAAAAGAATTAGGACCAGATAAATCAATGATTGTTTGTCTTTCAGGACGTGGGGATAAAGATGTGGTTCAAGTTAAAGAACGACTTGAAGCAGAAAAAGAGGTGAAAAAATGAAAACTTTACAAATGACTTTAAGCAATAAAAAAAATAATTTTGTTCCTTATATCATGGCTGGCGACCATGAAAAAGGCTTAGAAGGTCTTAAAGAAACCATTCAACTTCTTGAACAAGCCGGGAGTTCCGCTATTGAAATTGGCGTTCCATTTTCAGATCCGGTTGCTGATGGCCCAGTCATCGAACAAGCAGGTTTGCGTGCTTTAGCAAGAAAAGTGTCACTTTCAAGTATTCTTGAAACCTTAAAAACACTTGATACAAAAGTTCCTCTGGTAATTATGACCTATTTCAATCCCGTCTATCAGTTTGGAATTGAAAAGTTTGTTGCGGCTCTTGAAGAAACACCAGTTAAAGGACTTATCATTCCTGATTTACCTAAAGAGCATGAGGACTATATCAAACCATTTATCAATGATAAAGATATCTGTTTAGTCCCTCTGGTCTCATTAACCACTCCACTTTCTCGTCAAAAAGAACTTGTAGGCGAGGCCGAAGGATTTATCTATGCCGTTGCAATCAATGGAGTAACTGGGAAAGAAAATGCTTATAGTAACCAACTTGACCAACATTTAAAAGCATTGTCTTCATTGACGGATGTTCCTGTTTTGACAGGATTTGGGATTTCTACATTATCTGATGTGGACCGTTTTAATAAAGTGTCCTCAGGAGTTATTGTCGGTTCAAAAATTGTTCGCGATTTACATGAAGGTAAAGAAAACGAAGTTATTAAATTTATTGAAAACGCAATCAATTTTTAAAATAATTGAAAAATTAATAAAACCATATATCCTTGACAGTCCACTTTACAAATGGTATACTTTTATTAAATAAAACGGTTACAAAAATTGGATAGTGATTATTAAGTTAAGCTAGACCTTATCAAACCTATAGTCATAGGGGGATAAGGTCTATTTTTGTGAAATGGAGAAGAATGTGAAAATCAAAAAAGTTCTGAACAATAATGTAGTCATTGCTCAAAATGATAATGAAGAAACCATTCTTATGGGATTAGGCTTAGGATTTGGGAAAAAAGCAGGTGAAGTTGTTGAAGACAAAAAAATTGAAAAAATTTTTGCATTGAAAGTAACTTCTGAGCAACAGAATTTTTCAGAATTACTTTCGGAAATTCCAAGTGGAATTGTAGAACTTTCGATTTTAACTTTAGCAAAAGCAAAAACAAAATTTGATAAAACAATTTCTGATACCGTTCTGGTTGCTTTCGCTGACCATTTAAATGCAGCAATTATTCGTGAAAAAGACAATATAACTATTAAAAATTTTCTTTTATGGGATATTAAGAGATTTTTTCCAGAAGAATTTGCACTTTGTCTTGAAACACTTCAAAAAGTTCAAGAAAAACTTAATATCTCACTTCCAGAAGATGAAGCAGGTTTTCTGGCCATGCACATTGTTAATGGAACCCTGGGAAGTGGTCATGAATATGCAACGGAATTAACAAAATTAATGGAAGAAATATTAACAACTCTAAAGTATACTTTACAAGTAAACTTTAATGAGCAAGATATTTATTTTCAAAGGTTCATTACTCACCTTAAATTTTTCACCGAAAGAATACTTTCTAATACAAAAAGTGATGAAAGCACCGATGAAGATTTATTCCTTCTAATAACCAGAAAATACCCAAGAGCATACATAGGAACAAAGAAAGTCAGTGAGTTTCTTAAACAGACAAGGTCGTACGAAGTTTCTCAAAATGAACAAATATATATGACCGTTCATCTAGCACGTATTTTAGAAAAAATACAAGATTAATTTTTAAGATGACTTTAGTCATCATCAACTATGGTAACAATTGGATCGTGACATTAAGTTGGCGAAACCTCTAAAAAATATATTATTTTGGAGGTTTGTAATGGGCAAATATGAAGCTCTTGCAAAAGACATTGTAGCAAATGTAGGTGGCAAAGAAAATGTCATCTCAGTGATTAACTGTATTACACGGTTACGCTTTAAACTCAGAGATGAGAAAAAAGCAAATACCGATGTCCTGAAAAATATGGATGGTGTAGTTACAGTAATGCAATCTGGTGGCCAATACCAAGTCGTTATTGGGAATCATGTACCAGAAGTGCGTGCAGATGTAGATGCTGTCCTTGGGGTACTTGATACCTCACCAGCAGACTCGGCACAAAAAGGAAATCTTTTCGATCAATTTGTGGAATTGATCTCAGGAATTTTCCAACCAATATTAGCTCCATTAGCAGCAGCGGGTATGATTAAAGGGGTTAATGCAATTTTATCCTTTGCCTTGGGACAAAGTTTTCAAGCGTCTGCAACCTATGCTGTTTTTAATGCAATGGGTGATGGTCTATTTCTCTTCCTACCAATTTTCATTGGATATACTTCAATGAAAAAATTTAATGGTTCACCATTTGTCGGAATGATGATTGCCGCAGCACTTGTTTACCCAGGTTTCGTAGACGGAACAGTTGCAAAAACATTTGCAGAAAGTGGTGGATTAAGCCTCTTTGGAATCCCTTTTTCAGTGCCAACAGCTGGCTACGGGTCTTCTGTAATGCCAATTATTGCCATTACAGCATTTGCAGCATTTTTAGAACACCAGTTAAAGAAAATTATTCCTGATGTAGTAAAGCTTTTCTTGACACCATTCTTTACGGCAATCATCTCAATTCCTCTAGGTTTCCTAGTTATTGGACCAGTAATGAATCTTGCTTCAGATGCTTTAGGTAAAGGTTTACTAGCATTACAAGGATTTAATCCTATTATCTTTGGTTTAGTGCTAGGATTTGCTTGGCAAGTCTTAGTCATGTTTGGACTACATTGGGCAATTGTTCCATTTGCAATTATCGCATTAGCAAAAGGAGAACCAACCGCGCTTTTAATTGCCGCAAGTGTTGCATCGTTTGCGCAAACCGGAGCTGTTGGAGCAGTGATGTTAAAAACAAAAGATAAAAAACTTCGTGAATTAGCAATACCTGCCTTTATTTCTGGTTGGTTTGGTGTTACAGAACCAGCAATTTACGGAATTACGCTCCCTAAGAAACGTCCATTTTGGGTTTCATGTATTGTAAGTGGGATTTTATCAGCTGTTGCCATGGCCTTAGGAATTAAAGCCTACACAATGGGAGCTTTGGGAATCTTCAGTTTTACATCTAATATTACCCTTACAGGTGAAGTTTCAGGCGCGATTAAAATGATGATTGTTTCAGCTGTAGCAGTTATAGCTGGCTTTGTAGTGACCTATCTTGTGGGATTTGAAGATGATGTTATTGAAAATCCAAGCCCTGACAAAAAATTTAATAAACAAAAAACGAATAAAGAAACAATTGGAAGTCCTCTTGAAGGAAAAGTCATTCCACTATCACAAGTTAAAGATGCAGCCTTTTCCGCAGGTGTAATGGGCAAAGGAGCAGCGATTGAACCAACGCTTGGTGAAGTTCGTGCTCCATTTGATGGAATGGTTATGATTTTGTTCCCAACTAAACATGCAGTAGGTTTAATTTCAAATGAGGGAACTGAACTTCTCATTCATATCGGAATAGATACTGTCCAACTTGAAGGAAAATACTTTGAAACCTTTGTAAAACAAGGACAGAGTGTAAAAAAAGGTGACTTACTCCTCAAGTTTGATATTGAGCGTATTCAAAATGCGGGATACAGTACTCAAGTTCCAATCATTGTAACAAATACTCAGGATTATATGGACATTCTAGTTACAAATCAATCGACGATTCATCAAAATGAAGTGCTACTAACTGCAGTTAATGCACAAACAACTGAATTAGTGGCAAATCCAGTTTAAAATAGCATTGATGAAAAACTTTAAAAATTAGATAGGAAAATTATAAAATGACATTTAAAACAGACTTTTTATGGGGTGGAGCAACGGCAGCAAATCAATTAGAGGGTGCTTATGATATAGATGGTAAAGGGCTCTCAGTAGCAGATGCAATGCCAGGAGGTAAAGAAAGATTGGCAATTCTTGCAAGTCCAGAATTTGATTGGACGATTGACACTGAACATTTTACTTAACCAAATCATGATGGAATTGATCATTATCATCAGTTTAAAGAAGACATTGCATTATTTGCAGAAATGGGATTTAAAGCTTACCGTTTTTCGGTAGCTTGGTCAAGAATTTTTCCAATGGGAGATGAAACAACTCCAAATGAAAAAGGTTTGCTTTTTTATGATCAACTAATTGATGAGTGTTTGAAATATGGAATTGAACCAGTGGTTACAATTTCCCACTATGAAATGCCACTTAATTTAGCTAAAACATATGGAGGATGGAAAAATCGCGAACTAATCGAATTTTATGTCCATTTTGCAAAAGTTTTGTTAGAACGTTATCAAGACAAAGTGAAATATTGGATGACTTTTAATGAAATCAATTCAGCAACATTCTTTTCAGGTTTAAGTCAAGGACTTGTTCCATCTAATGGTGGAGATGATAAAACTAATGTTTTCAAAGCTTGGCATAATCAATTTGTTGCAAGTGCTCAAGCTGTAAAATTTGGGCATGACTTGAATAAGAGTTTACAAATTGGTTGTATGAGTATTTATTCAACAACTTATTCGTTCGATGCAAACCCAGTAAATCAATTAGCAACACAAGAAAGCATTCAAGAGTTTAATTATTTCTGTAATGATGTACAAGTTCGAGGAGCATATCCTGCATTTACCAATAGACTTCATCGTAAACATGGAGTAAATGCAGATGCACTTGAAATTTCCGAAGAAGATCTAAAGATAATAAAAGAAGGAACAGTTGATTATATAGGATTTAGTTATTATATGTCGACTGTAGAATCAAAAACAGGGGAAGGCGTTCAAGCTTCAGGAAATATGGTTCTTGGAGGAGTTAAAAATCCCTTCTTAAAAGAAAGCGAATGGGGTTGGGCAGTTGACCCTGACGGACTTCGTTACGCCCTTAATGATTTATACGGTCGCTATCAAGTCCCGCTCTTCATTGTCGAAAATGGCTTAGGTGCAATTGATAAAGTAGAAGAAGACGGAACGATACAAGATGATTATCGTATTGATTATCTCAAAAAACACATTCAATCAATGAATGAAGCAGTCCAAGACGGCGTCGACCTAATGGGTTACACACCTTGGGGCTGTATTGATTTAGTTTCAGCATCTACAGGAGAAATGAGTAAGCGTTATGGATTCATCTACGTTGACTTAGATGACGAAGGAAATGGAACAAAAAAACGTTCTAAGAAAAAATCATTTGATTGGTATAAAGAAGTAATTGCTTCAAACGGTACTAACATGTAAAAGATAGAAACCTCATCAATATGATGAGGTTTTTTTAATTGTTAACTCAAAAGATAATTAAATGAAAGGTAAAATCAAAATGTATTCTATGAAATACTATATTTATTTAAAATAAAAACAAAAAACCTAAAAGAAATATATTGAAATAAAAGAAAGAAAGTTGTATAATTTATCAAAAGGAATTTGTACATATTCCTGATAAGGTTTTCATTCTTTCATAAAGGCTGAAAATACATCATTTTACATTTATTCATGGAAATAATCATTGAACTAAGTCAAAAGAAAAGAGGCGTGAAGATGAGAATAAGTAATGTTACCATTAGGGGCTTCCCTGTTTATTGAAAGAAGTCACAATGACTTTTAGTAGTTTTAGTTGAAACTTATCATATGTTAAATTATTGGAATATTCACTAGTCATAATAAAAATATTTACTCTAAAAAATATTATGACGAACAAAGGAGAACTGATGAAAAACAATCAATTCAAAATTCCTGAAAATGCACAAGTTCATGAAAATTTTAGAACTTGGAAATCAGGAAAACAATGGCTCTATGCCTCGTCTATCCTTGCTTTAGTAGTTTCAGGTGGAGCAATTGCTTCCTCTTCTCATGGCGTTTTTGCTGACCAAGTTCTTTCAACTTCAACAGGTAAAACAACTGGAGCAGAAAACACTGCAACTGGTGGACTTGGATCAAATGCTACAGCTGGGGCTGATAATGCTTCTGTAGCAAATTCAGCTAATACAGTGGCAAAATCTTCAGCAAATCCGAGTAGTTATACTGATGCACAAGTAAATTCTTCAAGTGCTGTACTTAAGCAAGATAATAATTCTGGAAATCCAATTGGCGCACCAGAAACGAGTAACTCACAAAACACAAACGGTACTGGCGGAGCAACAACAATTGGTATCAATAGTTCATCTACTGCTTCAAGTGGAGGAACGATTAATACAACCTCTTCGACAAACTTGAATTCAAATGGAGCAGTAACAGCTGGTTCTGGAGCAGCTTCACAAACAACAGTTGATATTAAAGCAACTCAGTCAATTTCAAATTCAGGTTCTACGCTTTCTGATGGTTCTTATTCATGGACTGTTTCGCCATCGACTGACCAAACACAAGCAGGTTATTCTGTAGCTGCTGTAACAATTACAACTCCAGGTACGGATTCTGGTCAGTCCTCTGCAGGAGGAGCGACAGCTCAACTTGCTGGTGGGACATACACAAAACTTACAAGCGGTCAGCCATCTTCCGGAAGTTTTACAGCAACTTCAACAGCAAATACAATTACAGCTTCTTCAGTAGCAGCAAATAATTCAATGATTGATGCACTTCGTAAATCAAATGCTTCGATCGAATCTGCATATTACTCAGAAACAGCAGTATTAATTTCTGATGGTGCCACTACAGTATTATCTTCTTTAGCTAGTAATGTTTCATCAGCTTTTGCGCTGGTTTCAGCTGTAGCGACATCTGATAATTTATTAACCTACAGCTCTGCTTATTCTCTACTGAGTGCAACCCTGACATCTATCCAAGCCAGTTATACAGCAAGTTCACTGCTTGCATTACAAAATATGTCATCTGCAGGTTCTTATGCGATAGCTGCATCAAATGCTACAACAACGATTTCTTCTGCAAGTTCAGTAGTTTCATCAGCAACCTCAACAGCATCAGTAGCTTCTTCAAATGCCATTTCGAATTCATCTGAAATGAATAAACAATCTGCTTTTTCAGTAGCAGCAATTGGGGCTAACTCTGCTGGCTTATCAAGCTATACTTCATCAGCTACTAGCACTTTTACTTCTCAAGTAGCCGCAGGTCAATCGGCAGCAAATCTTGCAACAACGAGTAATTATATTTGGGAAAGTTTGGCTTCAAGCTATACATCAAGCGTAGCTTCATCATACGCCCAAAGTGCCTATGATTCCGCTTATAAAGCAGCAGGGGGTACCATTGTTGCCGGTGTCTATATTCCCAACCCATCAGATCTTATTACAGGATCTAGCACGAGTAAAACTGCCCAAGCAGCCGCTGATTCTGATCCTAACAATATTTCTTATGCTTCCCTTGCAAGTTCTTATGGTTTGATAGCTAATTCATATAGTACAGCAGCAATTAATGCCTCTGGGGCCTATGTACAAGCTTCAAATGCATATTCTTCAGCGAATGCCACAATGAAATCTATGAGTTCTATTGTTTCATCTGCAACTTCAGTAGCAACTTCGGCAACTTCACTATTGAATTCAGCTTCGGCAGCACAATCGGCTTTTAATAGTATTGCTAACTCTTATATTACTATTATTCATTCAGAGTCAGTTTTACTTGATGGAGCACAGTCTGATTATATCTCAATCGCTACTTCAATTACAGATTCCATTGCAACTAATAATTCAGGTACAGCAATTGCGTCATCTGTAGCGGCATATAATGATTTACAAAAATCACAAGCAGATGATTTTGCTAACGCTTCTACATTTGCATCTAATGCGTCTACTGCAAATACTACTTTTGATGAACAGAGTGAGATACTTTCCTCAGCTTCGGTTGTAGCAGCTTCTGCAAGTGCTGGAATTGCAATGCAAAATTCTTTAGCAACTTCTTATTCAATAATTGCATCCTCATATCAAACACAATCGAATACAAGCTTAGCTTCATCATATGCTAATATTGCTAACTCTTATAGTACAATTGCTTCAAGTTTGGCTACAGTTCAACAAACTGCGCAATCTTTATATGATATGGCATCAACAGCGGCAGCTACCGCGTCAACTGCAGTTTTCACTAATAACACGAATTTAACAAGTCTTTCAGCTTTAATTACTGCTCAAACAGGGTCAACCCTTGAATTTCTTGAATTAGGGAATATTCTTGCGCTATCCTCAGCTGTAGTTGCAAACAATCAAACAATTGCTTCGCTTGGTTCTAACAATGCTTTGACAACAACTTATGGAAATTATCAAACGACCCAAGATTCGCAAGCCTTAGTTTCTGTTCAGTTTACAGGTAATTCATCAGCAACATCACTTGTAAATACAGCCTTTAGTTCAGGAGTTGCTTCTTATGCTGCGGCAGCAGTAGCAGTTGACTCTTTAGCGACGGCAACGAATTCGACATTACTTAGCCTTGCATTACAGCTTTATACAGCTCAACAAGCAGAAAATAACATGCTTAAAATGGTTGGAGCATCAAATCTATTAATTGATACAACCAATACTCAACAACTTATAACTCAATTGAGCGCTTCCCAAGCAAATAAATTGATGAATTCCGCAGCAGTTGTTGCAGCATCTCAAGCAACCACAGCTTTGATTGGAACGCCAACATATTCACTATTAGGAGCAGTAAATAATGCAACCACATTTAATATCGATATTAATGGAAATGTAACGCCAGTAGCTGGAGGAACAGGAACGACTCAAGTTACTGTTTATAATAATGGTGCATTATATAATATCTATTCAGAAGATTTGCAAACCTATCAACTTAATGCTTTGATGGATTATGTTGTGAACGTTGGAATCCCAATTACAGGTCCTACTTTTGGCTCTTTTAAAATTTCCGATATCCTAGGACTAAATAACTATCAAGATATTACTCAAGCGACAACAGCAGTGCTTGGAAATTCGATAGCTCAAGCAGCAACTCAAGCACAGCAACCTTTATCTGCTTTAATTAACGCATTACTTTCTTATCAACAAACAGTAAATGCAGCACAAACGACTTTGGATGGTTTAGCAACAAATGCTAAAGCTGTAGTTAAGGGAACAAATGGTATTTATACACAATCTATTTTGGCGCCTGTAACAATGAATACTGATGGTACATTAACGATTAATGCCGATGGGATTTCATATACAACAGCGGTTAGTCAAAATATTTCAAATATCATGGCTAACTTAATTAGTCAGGCGACATTGGCAGCCAATACCGTATCTACACTTCCTATCGCTGTTTCTACAGCACAAGCAAGCCAAGCATCAACAAAAGTATCCGCAGCAGCCTTATCTTCATCCAATATTGCTGGATTAATGCCAATCAATCTTTCTGCAGCAGTTTCTAATGCAATTGAAGCAGGTGATTTGCAATCTAACCTTGGAGTAAATCTTGCCTATGCAAAATATCTTGCATTATCAGGCGCCCTCGCAATTTACGGTTTATCAACGAATACTAATACAGCTTCTGTTGCAGGTAGTTATATTGCAACGGCTCAAGGAAATATTAATACGATTTTCCAAAATATGTTGAATACTGCAAATAATGCAACAGGTTCAGTAGCAGCTGACACGTCTGCCATGAATGTAGTTACTCAATCTAATGGTATTCTATCAGGAGCTTCTAGTGCAATGTCTGCTGCTATGTCTTCAGCTGTTCAACAAATTTTAACAAGTTCAGGTTATTCAGCAACTGGACTTGCGACAGTTGCAGTTGGTTTGACATTTAACGATCCAACAGAACAAATTTTAGAGAATTTAAAAACAGCTAATTATTATTATGAAGGTCAATCTGCAGCTATAACTGATAGACAATTAGATAATACTTTTGTTCCAGAAACAACAGTAATTACTGCAAACGCTTTAGGAGCAGTTCAAGGGGTATCAGCAGCACCAGGCCAAACCCAATATACTTCAGTTGTTTATCAAGTAAATACAGATGATATTCAAGGGGTCATCAATGCTGTAACCTCTGATGGTACATCAATCGGTTCATATACCTATGATAAGTATGCTGGAGAAACAGTTTCAGCACCTACAATTTCAGGATATGCACTTGTAGCTGGAACTGCAAGTTCGGCAACAGTTGATACAGCTGGAAGCCCAATCACATTCACTTACGAATCAAATGATCCATCAACTGGTCAAGAGTTCACAGGTTCTTATGGATATACACTTGCCTACGAACAAGGAGAAAATCTTCCAGCAAGCACAAATCAAACAGTTTATGCTGTTCTTGATGTTTGGAATGCGGATATGCCAAGTTCTACTCAAGATGGAACTGCTACTTTGTACGCAGATGGTAAAGCAATTGCCACTATCAATGTGTCTATCAAAGTTGGTGCTGATGGCGTATCTAAAGAAAATATCTTTAAATTCTCTGGACTTGATTTGAGTCAATATGCAAATGCATTCTTGACTTCTGACTTTTCTGTTGGGGATCCTTTGACTGGTAATTCAGGAAATGGTCTTTATGTCTCACCTCTTTGGGATGAAACACAAAGTACAGCTTCATCTGCAGTAAGTATTGCATCTGATGCTTCAAGTGTAGCATCATCTGGATCCTCAACAGCAAGTTCTCTTGCAAGTCAATATCCAGATGATACTAATGTCCAAAGCTTTGCCTCAGATGCCTCAACATCAGCGAGCACAGCAAGCTCATTAGCGAGTCAAGCAAGCGATCATGCAAGTCAAGCGCAATCACTTGTTGATAAAGCAAGTTCAGAAGCAAATCAAGCTGGATCTGCAGCTATTAGTAGTGATCCTGACTTTGATTCTTATCGGTCAGAAGTTATGGCAGACTCAATAGCAGCATCAAGTCTTGCTTCACAAGCATTAAGTGAAGCTGAAGCCGCATCATATGCTGCAAGTCAAGCTGAATCAGATGCTTCAGCAGCTTCAAGCTATGTTGCTTCTTCAAATGCTAATTCGGATAGTTCAGGCGGCACAACAAATCCAACATCAAGTACAGATGGTGGCTCAAGCTCAGGCGGAACAACAAATCCAACATCAAGCACAGATGGTGGCTCAAG